>ERZ834859.712-NODE-712-length-43639-cov-72.708586_pt1 | contig 43639 bp, 27 predicted proteins | sample MGYA00519947_ERZ834859 | MGnify/ENA primary metagenome ERZ834859 (study PRJEB31850, sample SAMEA3708763) | human gut metagenome | biome: human gut; feature: human-associated habitat; material: faeces | place: China | collected 2014 ...
CGCGACCCTAACCTTGGCAAGGTTATGCTCTACCAACTGAGCTATTTCCGCGTTTGCGGTTGCAAAGGTAGATATTTTCCTTTAACCTGCAAACATTCTACGCATTTTTTTCACACATAAAATTAAACATTCTGCCCGGAATGAAAGCATAGTTTTGATTATCAACTCATTCGGTCGCGATAATCTTCGTAAGAAAATTCTCTGAATATCTCAGCTTTTCCCTCTTTTGTCCACATGGCAATGGCAGGATGATGGATTCCGTTGAACATATTCGTCTTCACCATGGTGTAATGTATCATGTCTTCAAAGATGATTCTCTCACCGATTTGCAGTTCGTGGCCGAAGCTCCACAACCCCATATAATCGCCGCTCAGGCAGGAGTTGCCGCCCAACCGGTAAACGTACACACCGCCGTCACCCATTTCGGCACCCCGGACGGCAGGCTGGTAGGGCATTTCCAGGCAATCGGGCATGTGACAGGTGAAGCTGACATTCAGGATTGCGGTACGGATGCCGCGGTTTTCCACAATGTCCACAACTTCGGAAGCCAGCACTCCCGTCTGCCAGGTAAATGCCGAACCGGGTTCCAGGATAATGCGCAAATGGGGATAACGCTCTTTCAATCCGCGGAGCAGGCGAATCAGATGCTCCACATCGTAGTCCTTACGGGTCATCAAATGCCCGCCACCCAGATTCAGCCACTTTATTTGCGGAAACCAGCGGGAGAACTTCGCCTCCAGATGTTCCAGCGTACGTTCCAGCTCGTACGAGGACGACTCGCAATGGCAGTGGCAGTGAAATCCGTCGATGCCTTGCGGCAGCACATCGGGAAGCTGTTCAGCCATTACACCGAAACGGGTGCCGGGAGCACAAGGGTTATACAGTTCCGTTTCCACTTCCGAATACTCCGGATTGACGCGTATGCCGCAGGATATATCCTGCCCGGCCGCCTGAATCATGGGATAAAAACGCCGGAACTGAGCCAGCGAATTGAATGTGATGTGACTGCTGCATCGCATGATTTCCGGAAAGTCGGCTTCCGTATATGCCGGAGAGTATGTATGCGCCTTGCTGCCGAATTCCTCCAACGCCAGGCGTGCCTCGTATACGGAGCTTGCCGTAGAATGCTCCACATACTCACGGAATATGGGAAACGAGCGCCACATGGCAAAGGACTTGAAAGCAAGGATAATCTCTACACCAGCCCGGTCGGCAACGCTCTTTATCAATGTGAGGTTCTTCCTCAACAGTTCTTCCTCCATGATATAACAGGGAGAAGGGAAAAGGTCGAAATCTTTGTCTGTCATTTTTCTTGTTATATAAACTTTTATAGTAAAAACCGGATCTATCCTATCACTTTGAAACGCGCAAAACGCAGAAGAAGTTGCTTGTCGCCCGCATTTTTAAAGTGAATGGTAGCTTTTGCGTTATCGCCCTCACCTTCCACTTTCAGCACTTCGCCCAGGCCGAAACGTTCGTGTTCGATAAACTGCCCCGGCAGCACAGCGTTCCCGCCTGCCGACGAATGGGAAGCGGCAGAAGCTGTTCCCATGGAAGGCGTCACCCGCTTTAAGTTGCGGGGAACGGTCGGGGCAATGATTTCCTGCCGGGGACGAGCTCCTCCATCACGTTTTCCATACATGGCGGAAACGAAGTTCTCCCTGTTCTCCCTGCGGAAAGATGCGGCATGCTCATCTACCTTGCGCACCAATCCGGCATCTTGCGGCAGCTTAAGGAAGCGCACATCTATATCTTTCAAAAAGCGGCTGGGATTTCCAAACTCCATCTTCCCGTAACGGTAACGGCTTTTGGCATAAGTAAGGAAACAATGGTCTTCCGCACGGGTGATGGCTACGTAGAACAAACGGCGCTCCTCTTCCAACGCCCTGGGAGAGTCGCCCGCCATACCGCTCGGAAACAGGTTTTCTTCCATGCCCACCACAAAGACATTTTTAAACTCCAGCCCCTTGGCGGAGTGCACGGTCATCAACGTTATCTTTTCGTCGTCTCCGTCCTTGTCCGAATCCTGGTCGGTAAGCAGGGACACTTCCGAAAGGAAATCACTCAGCGTGGTATTGGCATTCCCCTCTTCCAGCCGTTGTGCACAAAAGTCGCTCATACCGTTTGCAAGCTCTTCGATATTCTCCTTGCGGCTGAGGTTCTCGGGCGAGTTGTCCTGGCAGACATCAGCGATAATGCCCGACTGACGGATTATCTCCGTACCAAGCTCGTAAGCGTTCTTTTCGGCAACGCTCTCGATAAAGCCGGCTATCAAACAGCGAAAATCCTGCAACTTGCCCGCCGTTCCTTTATTGATGTTCACCCCGTAGGTCAGCGGTTCGCAGAGCACGGTCCACAGGCTTACATTGTGGCTGGTGGCGGCAGCCGTGATTTTATTTACGGTAGTGTCGCCTATCCCGCGTGCCGGGTAGTTGATGATACGCTTGAAGGCTTCTTCATCATTCGGATTGACCGTGAGACGGAAGTAGGCGATTACATCTTTTATTTCCTTGCGCTGATAGAAAGACAGCCCGCCGTAAATGCGATACGGCATGCTGCGCTTGCGCATGGCTTCCTCAAAGACACGGCTCTGCGCGTTGGTGCGATAGAGTATGGCAAAATCGGAATAGGCGTAATTCTCCTGCCGGCGCAGTTCGGCTATCTTGTTGATTACAATATCGCCCTCCTCCACATCGCTGTATGCCTGATACACTCCGATGGGCTCTCCCTTATCCTTCTCCGAAAAGACCTCCTTGCGAATTCGCCGCTGGTTCTTCTCTATCAGGCTGTTGGCGGCAGAAACGATGGTTTGGGTGGAGCGGTAGTTCTGTTCCAGCTTAAAGACCTTCGTATCCGGATATACCTTTGTGAAATTAAGTATGTTATCAATGTCCGCTCCCCGGAAGGAGTAGATGCTTTGCGCGTCATCGCCCACCACACAAATATGTTGTTTTTCTCTATCTTTCATTAATTGACACAATATGCAGTGCTGCGCATAATTTGTGTCTTGATACTCATCAACAAGGACATAACGAAATAGCTCCTGATACCTTGCCAACACTTCAGGATGGTTATGAAATAACAAAAAAGTATAGAAAAGCAAATCATCAAAGTCCATTGCATCAGCCTGCCTGCAGCGCTCCCAATAACGAACATAAATATCACGAATAGCAGGCATTTTAGCAAGGCAATCACTCTCATAAGCCTCTTTATTTTTAGCATAATCTACTGGAGTATTCAAATAATTTTTGGCATTGGATATACGAGATAGTACAGTACTGGGGTTATATTGTTTATCATTCAATCCCAACTCTTTAATAATAGAATGTATCAAACTCCTGCTATCCGTAGTATCATAAATTGTATAGTTACGAGTAAAACCTAAAATATTCGCTTCACGCCGGAGAATACGAGAGAAAATTGAATGAAAAGTCCCCATCCAGATATAATATGACCACGGATAACCTATATCACGATTTACACGTTCTATAATTTCTTTTGCTGCCTTATTTGTAAAAGTCAACGCAAGGATATTACGTGCATCATATTTTTTCTCTCTAATCAGATAAGCTATTTTGTAGGTCAGCACACGGGTTTTTCCCGAACCGGCACCGGCTATCACCAGTGACGGGCCGTCGTTGTAGAGCACCGCAGCACGCTGTCCCTCATTCAGTTCTTGTATGTAATCGGACATATTCCTAATAATCTAACGGGTAAAGTTCGGGTGCAAAGATACGGAAACTCGCCCACATACGGATAACTTTTGAGGAAATAGTACAAAGTGATTGAGAACTAAAGGAATATGTAGTTTTGTTCCAGATTCTTCCATTTGTGGTTTTTGACCGTTTTTGAGGGAGTTCGGAAAACAAATCGCTACTTATCCGTTGCCTTTTCCGGGTTGAAAAAGAGGGTTGGAAATAGCTTCCATTTCTACTTTTCATATCCTGTTTATCACTGCATGGAACGATGTTTCTTGCTATGTCTATCATGCAAACTTAGTCATATTTTTCCGTATTAGAAAAAAAGACAGGGTTTGTTTGTTAGGCGAAGGGCCTTATTCTCCGTTCCGCTATATTTTTCATGCCATTCATTTGCTCGCTATATAATAATTTTGCAAACAAAGGAATTAGTTATGAATCAAGCAAATGTAAAGGTATCGTTCTACCTGAAAAAGAGCGAGGCGGATGTTGACGGAAACAGCCCTGTAATGGCTAAATTAAGTGTCGGAAAATACTCGGAAGCGGCATTCAGTGTGAAGATGAAAGTTTCACAGTCGCGCTGGACTTCCGGACGTGCGTCAGGCAAGAGTATGGCTGCAAAGGAAATAAACAACCGTCTGGACGAGATTCGTGCGATGGCTTTAAGTATCTACTCAGAACTGTCGGCTGTACGTGACGGTGTGACAGCAGAAGAGGTAAAAAGTATTCTGCTTGGAATGGCCAGCGGACAGGAAACTCTTTTGGGCTACTTCAGACGATTCATCAATTGTTTTGAAAAGCGTGTGGGAGTAAACCGTACCATGAAAAGCTTGCGTGCTTATCGGAATGCCTACAACCATATCGAAAGATTCTTGCAGACAAAATACAAACTCTCCGATATTCCGTTCTCAGCACTGGACCGTTCCTTTATTGACAAGTATGATTTGTACCTTCGGACAGAACGCAATCTCGCCCCCGGAACAATCATCAATCTGACCGTACAACTGAAAACGATTGTCGGCGAAGCCATCGCTGACGGTATCATTACCGCCAGTCCGTTTTTGGGATACGAGCCGGTGCGTCCTAAAGCCGTACAGAAATACCTCACGGCAGAAGAGTTGCACAGAATCATGACCACTCCGCTTCACAGACAGACATTATATCATGTCCGTGATATATTTTTGTTTTCCTGTTTTACCGGGATTTCATATAGAGATATGTGTCTGCTGACCAAAAGCAACCTATGTTCAGCAGAAGATGGGACATGGTGGATAAAAAGTACCAGACAGAAAACCAAAATAGAATTTGAGATTCCGCTGCTTGATTTGCCGCTACAGATTCTGAAGAAGTACAGCGACACTGCTCCCGATGACAAGTTGCTGCCGATGTACTGCAATTCCATACTGAACCATTACTTGAAAGAGATTGCGCAAATCTGCCACATAAACCGTCCGTTGGTCTTTCATGCCGCCCGTCATACATACGCTACGGAAATAACACTTTCCCATGGTGTACCCCTTGAAACAGTCAGCAAAATGCTCGGACACAGCCAGATAGAAACCACCCAAATTTATGCGAAAGTAACCGATGACAAGATAGATGCCGATACAAAGGCACTGAACTGGAAAATTTCAGAACGCTTTTCTGTCGTCATTTAATAAACCCTTAAATGGAAAGTATATGGAACAGAATATTGAGAAACAGAATACCAAACGCCGCAGCACATTTGCCGTGCTGTTTTATATCAACCGTACAAAAATACGCAAGGACGGGATGTGCCAGTTGTTGTGCAAGGTGAGCATCGATGCCGAATGGGCTCAGATAGGTACCAAAGTATCTGTCAATCCGGCTATCTGGAATCCGGAGAAAGGGCGTGCAGATGGACGAAGCGAGAATGCCGTTACTGTGAACCGCGCCATAGATGACCTGAAAAGCGAGATAGCCGGACATTATGATCGGATAAAGAACAGCCTGGGTTTCATCACGGCAGAACTGGTCAAGAATGCAGTCAAAGGAATCGGACAGAAACCGCTTACCCTGCTGGCTCTCTTCAGGGAGCATAATGAGGAATTCAAGAAACGTGTCGGGATAGACCGCATACGGGAGACATACGAGTCCTATCAGCGTTCATACAAACATCTTTCCGCATTTGTACGGGAAAAGAAGGGTATGGAAGATGTCACGTTGCGAAGTCTTGACAGGGTGTTCTATGACGATTTTGAAGTTTTCCTGCGCACCGACCGCAACCTGAAGCCCAAAAGCGTGCATGAGCATCTGTACCGCTTGAAGAAACTCACGGTGCGGGCTGTCAGCCAGGGTACTTTGAGACGGGACCCATACTGCCGTCTGCACCCCGAACTCCCCAAAAGAAGAAGCCGCCACATGAAGTTGGAGGACCTCAAGACATTGATGACTACTCCCGTAGAGAAGCCGCAATTACAATTCGTGAGGGATATGTTCATATTTTCGACTTTTACCGGACTGGCATATGCGGATTTGAAGAGGTTGTCAGTAAATGATATTACGCAGGCCGACGACGGCACTTGGTGGATTCATATCCACCGCCAAAAGACCGATACGCTTTCCTCTGTGCGTCTGCTGGATATTCCTCTCCAAATCATAGAGAAGTACCGTAGCCAGAGAACCGGGGACAAGGTGTTCAACATTTATGGACGCTGTTATTTTATCATGCTGACAAAAAAATTGGGAAAGGTCTATGGATTTGATTTGACCTTCCACCAAGCCCGGCATAATTACGGAACCCACATCACTCTCTCGTTGGGTGTCCCGATAGAGACGGTAAGCCGTATGATGGGACATACCTCCATTTCCACCACGCAAATTTACGCGCAGGTTACGGATACAAAAGTGGACGAGGACATGAAACGCTTGAGAGCCACCGGCTTCGGTAACAGCATAGAATTATGTGAAGAGGATTTCACGACAAAGAAAAAACGGAAATCGCAAGCCGTATGAAAAGGAGAACGGAGAAACAACCGCAACCCGACTGGTCGTTTCTCCGTTTTGACTTTAATGATGCCAGCTATACCCAGCGTTGTTCTTCCCGGCACCGCTTATAGGCATCGTCCAGTATTTTCATAATGTCGGACTCTTTATAGAGAGCCTTTCCCTGTACCAGGTAGTAAGGGATTACACCGAATGTACGGTATTCCTGCAATGTGCGTCTGCTTACCCGCAGGACATTGGAAAGTTCCTCATCCGTAAGGAAGCGTTCACCGTTGAAGAGCGTTCTCGGGATTTCCTCCAATACCGAAAGCATCTTCTCCAATCTCTCCAATCCCTGAAACATCACATCAATGTGCGGGTCTTTCCTGTCTATAAAATGATAGCTCATAATCTGCTCTTTATTAAAGGGTGATAACTCAAATCCAACAATCTCTGTATATCTTCCGGCTTGTAGAAGAGCTTGTTCTTTATACGGCTGAAGGGAAGTATCCCTTTGGCCCGATATGCCTGAAGAGTCTTTTTATTGATGCGGAGCACATCGCACACTTCCTGGTTGTCCAGCCAGTTTTTCAGGCCGAGGTCCTCTGCCGGTCGGCAAATGTGTGTCATCCGTTCTTCAAATTTGCAGAAGCGGACACGTAGCTCTTCAAAAGTCTGTTTGTCAATACATACAAGTTCCATATTCTTTTCTGTTTTATTATTCCATTTGGTTTTTCAGTCTCGCCGGCATACGTTTCCCCTTCTGGTTGAGGAATGCCTCTACCTCAGAAGACTTGTAATAGGTACGCCCGTCAATCATGTAATACGCCACGAGTTTCTTCTGGCGGTATCGTGCGAGGGTGCGCTTGGTTATGCCGAGTAGCTCGCACATGTCCTGATTGTCCAGCAGCTTGTCGCCGTCAAGGGCGGAAGTCTGGCGGTTCATGCGGTTCAGTCTGTCTTCAATCTTGTCGAACCGTTCCATGATCTGATGAAGCATCATCTGGAAGGTTTCACGTTCTATCTGTATCATAATACGGTCTGTCTTTGAGTGTAAATAATCGGTTGATTACACCTTGTTGCGCAACAGGTTATATCATGATATAGGGCTAACGGAATGCCAATGGCACTATGTTTCATGGAATGGCATCGATATTCTATTGAAATACAGCGAAATAAAAATCTTTAGAGAAAAGAAATGATGGAAATAAGACCTTGCAGAATGCAAGAAATCTCGCAAAATGCAAGTTACATCCTGCAAGGATTACGGTAAATCAGACGGCAAATACCATTGTTGGAAGAAGTGAGATTTTTAATCTACAGATGATATGCAAACATACTTTTTCTATAGAAATTATTGAATACTTGTCATAGCATTTTATTTTAGCCCGTATTTTTTCATCTTTCTGTACAGTGTTGCCGGATTGATTTTGAGCATAGCAGCTGCCTGTTCCCGGTGTCCGTTGCAAGCTTTAAGAGCATTGATGATGTTCATTTTCTCCTGCGTTTCGTCTTTCAGCGGGCGGATAGCAGTTAAGGAAATTGTCTCATTATTATGCTGGTGGATTTCTGTGTTTAATCCTTCCATTTCTAATAACGGTGATTCGGAAACAAGCACGGAACGTTTTACCCGATTTTGCAGTTCACGCACATTACCCGGCCATGGATAGGCAAGCATTCTGCGTCTGGCATCATCGGAAAAACCGCTTGTTTCCCGTTTCAGCTCCCTTGAATAGCGTTCACGGAAAAACTCAGCCAAGGGAAGGATATCCTCCGGGCATTCAGCCAACGATGGCTGTTGAATTTCAAATTCGTTCAAACGGTGATAGAGGTCTTCCCTGAACCGCCCCTCCTTGATAGCCTGCAGCAAATCCTCGTTTGTGGCAGAGACTATCCGCACATCCGCTACTCGTTCCTTACTGCTGCCGATTGGTGTATAGGTACTTTCTTGCAACACACGGAGAAGCATGGTTTGAATTTCATAAGACATTGTTCCGATTTCATCCAGAAATAATGTTCCGCCTTTCGCCATATCGAAATAACCAGCCTTGGCGGTATCTGCACCGGTAAATGCTCCTTTTTCATGTCCGAAAAGAAGAGAGGCTGCCAGTTCACGGGGCAACGCCCCACAATTCACCGCCACGAAAGGTTTATTCCAGCGTTCACTGCCTTGATGGATACTCTGTGCCACTGATTCTTTGCCTGTTCCGTTGGCTCCAAGTATCATTACAGCCATTTCTGAAGAGGCAACCAACCGGACATTTTTTTGTACTTGCAATATTAGAGGACTTGTCCGATGAAACATTACCTTTTCCTTTTTTCGTACTGTAACCATAGGCTTAAACACATCCTCTGCCAATTCCAGTAAATGTTCTCTATGAACAGGCTTGGGCAAGTAGTCTATTGCACCCAATTTAATAGTACGTACCACATCCGGAACCGATACATATTCAGTCGTAATTATAAATGGAATATCTTTCTTTTCCCTACGGATCCATTCCAATAAAGAGATACCGTTCCCTTCTGGCAGACGTACATCTGAAAGTATCATGTCGAATGTGGTTTTACGTATCAACGAGCGTGCTATCGGTTCGCTTATGGCCGTTACCGCATCATAACCTGCCTGTGCAAACCAGTCCTTCTGCATCTGCGACAAGCCTACATTGTCCTCAACAATTAATATTCTCCTTTTCATTGTTCAATCTTTTTATTTCGTTATTCGCTTCTTCTATCAGCATAGTGTTACACTTCAGAATTTGTTGTGTTTGTTCTCGTATAGCATTATCATCAGTAACAAAGTCTTTCAGTAGAAGCCGATAAGTAAACAAGGTCTCATCCAATTTCAACAGCTCCCACATTGGCTGCATACGATGAACAATCTTACGCAATCTTTTTCGATCACAATCATTCATGGCTGAAGCGAGTTCATCCGCATCCCGTTTTGACTGTTCAATAAAGGACTCTAGCAGTTTTGTCTTGTCTTCAACATCTGCTAACATCGTACTGAAATCCACCTTATATTTTTTATCATCCCAGCACTCTTTAAGAGTTGAAAGTAGATGTAACAGATCCGGAAGAGAAAACGGTTTGTAAATACAGTCAGCAAATCCGGCTTCTAAATAATCCTTCTTCTCGTAGTCACCGCGTGCGGTCATGGCAACTACAGGTATTGTTCGCGAATTACCAATAGTTGAGTTGCGCAACAGAGCAAGCAAATCAAACCCGTTGGTTTCTGGCATTTGTATATCGGACAATAACAAGTCATAATCTATGTTACGCATAGCCTTAACCAACTCTTTGACGGAAGGGCATGCCGTACATACTATACCTTTTCTTTCCAGCATTTTCTTGACTACATCTCTCAGCATGATATTATCATCAATAAGCAGAACACGATGAGGCAGGTGTTCAAAATGAGGTTGCATCGAATTCTTGCTATTCACCGGTTCGTCTGTTTGCCGTAACGGAAGAGTTACACGGAACATGCTTCCCTGCTCGATGGAGCTGGTTACTTCAATGCTTCCGTCAAGCAACTTTACTAGCCCTTGTGTGATAGATAACCCCAAGCCATGTCCGTCGGCATTGGCAGCTGATGCCTTACGCTCAAACGGACGGAAAATGCGTGAAAGTGTCTCTTCGGTCATACCACTGCCGGTATCTTCAATTTCCAGTGATAGTTTCCTGCCATGGTAACAAACGCGAAAGCTAATCGTGCCTGATTCAGTGAACTTTACGGCATTAGCAAGTAAATTGTCAATAATCTGCTCTATGCGTACCTCATCACCATAAAGTCTGACATCCGTGTTTTTGAAATCGCAGACAAACCGTATGCCCTTGTTATTGGCCATATGCGAGAATCCCGCAGCAGTGCGCTCTAACATTTCATGAAGGTTGAACGGGACATCTTGACGTTTTTCTTCTGCTTCATTCAATTGATATACATCTAGCAAGTTGTTGAGAAGATGTACTACATGAAGGCATACATCTCCAATATTTTTCAGGTAGATATTTCGCTGTTTCTTTTCCCGTGTGTTCATTGCCAGTTCGGTGTTGCCGGTAATAATATTCAAGGGGGTTCGAATATCGTGAGAAATGCTGAGGATGATATTCTTTTGCATGTCCAAGAGTACAGAGTTTTGCGAAACTAGTTCTTCCAAGTGTTTCCGCCCTTTTTCCCTTATACGTATATCCCTTAAAATAATCAGGTATGATACAGCCAACAGAAGAACCGCGGAAAGGACAAGACTGGTGATGACGAGAGTGGAACGGTCATGCGAATTCTTAAGATATTGTTCCTTAGTTGTAAGGACATTCTGGAATTGCCCTTCCATCGTAGCAATCAAGGTGCGTAGCTCTTGGTTCAACTCTTTGTTATAGTCGCGCAGGTTGTTTGCATAATTGTCTATGTCCTTCTGCCTTTCTGCTTGCATGGAAAGATACGCTTCATTCAGTGATTGGAGTGTGCTTGTTTCCGGAGGCAAGATTACAGTCTCCTTTGCCCCAAACAAACCTGGAATTCCTTTTTTCTTACGTGTAACCGTACGATGCAATGTGGCCTGGTGTATAGCCATAGGTAAGTGTTGAAGCAAAAGGCTGTCAGCTTCATTCCTTTTCCGAAACAGCTGCATGATCTGGCTAAGGTGTTTTTCTTTGCTTGTTAGTAAGTTGCGGAGTTTGTCGGTTTGTTCTTTGCTGACAAATTCTTCATCAGGCATCTTTTGCAATAAAGAATCAATATATAGTCGGACCTTACGGTATTTCAAAAAATCATTTTCCGACCATGATAATACTGTCTCTCCATAAGATGCAAGAATGGAAATATGGTACAATATGGAATTTGCATCATTGCGCACCTGACGTATGGCAAGGGTCTCAGATTCTATTTTTGCTACTCGGTTGCGCTCATGAAATAATACAGAAACCATTCCCGTTATAACAACCGATAGGATGATATAGCCTGCAAGGACTTTATGCTGTAATAGTATTTTCTTTTGTTTCATATTCCTTGTTGATAATAGTAGTTAAAATATAGAACTCTATAAGATTATCTTTGGCGTAAAGAATCAAGATGTCAACTTTCTTTATCCCAGGCATGGTTTTAAACTAAAGATACAAAACATATAAAGGCGATATACAGTGGTTGGAGGCATACCCTGTATATCGCCAATAAATGGAAAATTAACCCTAAAAACAGCGACTTGCTGTATAATAGTTTTCTTCCCGGATTTTACGATTAGAATCCGGTGAAGGCTGTTTCTCAAGTCTGAAATAATAAACGCCCTAATTGATATGTATACATCATTGCACAGCATTCTTTAATTAATTACAAATTTATGGATTAAATTTTAATATCCATGGCTTTAATCCCCTGAAACACATGAATATCACACATTCTACTATAATTTTCAATAAAAGAGATACGTAGTCATCTTGATAGTTTGGGGTTTTATTTAATTTGTAAGATTGCGATTGGGTAGCACTCATCGATACCTCATTCATTTTTTAGGAGAATGAATTTTGTTTTACCTACTGGCATTTTTTACTCTGCGTAAAAATACAGCCGAACAGAATGTCTGAATGCTAAGCATTCATGAAAGCATACATCAAGAATAAATGGTTTCAGAAATGAGATTCGAGAAAAGCACCTACAACTATGTACTCTCAATTAATAGTAGGAATCAAACTATAGACTACCATTGAATCAATGCAATACAAAAGTCTATCTTGTATAGAATTGACAATTTAATAATCTAAATACTTATATATTAGAGAGATTTTAAGCAATAGCAAAAGTACAAAATATATTATATCAATGAGTTTTTTGAATGAATTTTATTCAAAAAATAGGATGAATCAACAATTGTAATATTTCATTAATATACTATAGTATACTGAATGTGTAGTTTTTATACAGATAATATTTTTCTATAATTCAAAAGATAGAGTATAAATTATATCCATATTAAATTTAGTACTATCTTTGCAATAGAATACGTTCATATGTATTTAATTATAAACATCTTATATAAATAAATCCTCTTACGGCTCTAAAAATGGAAACGACCAAATGGAATTTCGATATATTGATAGATTGCAGTTTTGCTGATTTTAATAAAATGAAGGATAAAATCAATCCTGATGACAATAGCAGCTTGTTATCTATCGTCAATGATTTCGAGGATGGAAAATGGCGATACTCAAAATTCAAGAGATTTGTATTTGATAATATCGCCCAAACGGCACTTTCTGCCAAAGAACGCAAAGATATAATTGGAGATTACAGCCATCTCGTTGAGTCAGCCAAGCACATACGTCTTGTCGATGATAAAAAAGGAAAAGGTAGCGAAATAGCGGAAATTGTCTTGTATGGAATTATGAAACATCATTTCAAGGCACTTTCAGCAACACCGAAGATTTTTTATAAGCAAAATGACAATGATAATGCCAAAGGAGCTGATTCTGTCCATATTCTATTGGATGACACAGGGGAGTTTCAGCTATGGCTTGGGGAGGCTAAATTCTACAATTCTCTTGAAAACAAAAGATTAAAAGATCCTATAGAATCTGTTCACCAAATGTTGAAAACCGATATTTTAAGAAAAGAAATAAGTATAATAACAAGCTTACAAGATTTAGATAATCAGATTGATAATCAAGACGTTCTCAATAATGTAAAGAGGATCTTGAGCGGTGATACATCAATTGATACTATTAAACCGATTCTTCATATACCCATCTTGCTATTGCATGAATGCAACATAACTTCTACCACGACAGAAATGAACGAAGAGTATAAAAATAAGATTATATCTTTTCATAAGGATAAAGCACATGAATATTTTAAAAAACAAATCAATGAATTAGGTGATATACCCAAATACAAAGAAATAAACTTTCATTTGATATTACTCCCTGTCCCACAAAAAGAAAGAATAGTAGCTGATTTCATTACCCGTATTCAACAATTAAAAGAAGACTCCAATGATTGATATATTTGCCAGATGTTCAGTTATCAATAAATTACTGAATGAAGACAGAGTAAGTAATGCAAGATCCGAAGTAATCAAATTATTGGATGAATTAGACAGTAATCCAAACATTGTAAATCCTTATGGCGAGCTTCTTAATCACCTAATAAGGAAAGTCGGTCTTTTGCCATATATAGATATTAAAAATGCCATTTGGGAAGACCGATTTGCCTATGAAGCTTTTAAAACCGATATTGGTGAAAAAGAAAAATGTGTACTGCATACAGCACAATCACAAGTGCTGAAAAAGCTTCTGAAGGGAAATAGTTTAGCAGTCAGTGCTCCTACCAGTTTTGGTAAGAGTTTCATCATTGATGCTTTTATTGCTATTAAACAGCCCCAAAATATTGTCATTATAGTTCCGACTATTGCTTTAGCCGATGAAACTAGAAGGCGTTTGTATAGTAAATTCTCTAATAACTATAAAATTATTACAACAACTGATGCTGTAATCTCAGAAAAAAATATTTTCGTTTTTCCACAGGAAAGAGCTTTTGCCTATATCGACAAAATAGACACAATAGACATACTGATTGTTGATGAATTTTACAAAGCGAGCAGCGACTTTGATGATGAAAGAAGCTCTGTATTGCTTAGTTCTATTATCGAATTAGGAAAGAAAGCTAAACAGCGCTATTTCCTAGCACCCAATATTCACTCCCTCGCAACAAATGTATTTACAGAGGGAATGCAGTTCCTTCCAATCGATTTTAAAACTGTAGTAACTTTCGCAGAAAGGTCATATGAACAAAAGTCAAAGCAAGAAAAGAAAGTTGAATTTAAAAAGCGAATGCTTCGTAGGTTAGTTAAGAGGAAGCAAATTGGTAAAACTCTCATTTATGCTGGATCATATAATGGGATTAACGATGTTTCTGATTTTTTCATAAATGAAGTTTCTCCGAAACAATCCGGTTTACTGATTGATTTTGTTGATTGGCTGAAAAGCAACTATGGCAGCGAGTATTCTTTGATAAATTTAACAAAACGTGGAGTTGGTATACATAATGGACATCTTCACCGATCACTTGGGCAGATTCAAGTCAAATTGTTTGAAGAACCTAATGGTTTAGATTACCTGATTTCAACTTCATCTATTATTGAAGGAGTCAACACCCAAGCCAAGAACGTAATATTATGGTCAAATAAAAATGGAACTAATAAAATTGACTATTTCACTTATCGAAATATAATAGGACGTGCCGGTCGCATGTTCCGGTATTTTGTTGGACACGTATATATACTTGAAGAACCTCCTGCACGAAAAGAAACAAATTTGCAACTACAGTTTACAGATGATGTAATCAAAAAATTAGATGGATGCAATCCTGGCATAGCATTGGAAAATGAACAATATGCAAAAATTAAAGCTTATAATGATGAAATGGAAGAATTATTGGGAAGTGCTGTCTGGAGCAAAATAAAGAATATGCCACTTATTAAAACTTGCCGTCCTTCATTGTTGACAGCTATAGTAGAAAAAATTAAGATGAATCCAGAATGGCCCAAAAATTACAGCCTTTTAATAACAAATTCTCCATTTGATTGGCGTGATGCCTTATTGGATATATTAAGGGTTCTCGATTTTAACAGGTATAAGCAGCTATGTATTTATGTGTGTAAATCTTCCGAAAGTTGGAGAACTTCAGTGAAGGATATATATAATCAGGTAAAGAGATATGGCATAACATACGAGGATATGTTTACATATGAAAGGTATATGACATTTAATCTGTCATCTGCTATTGCAGTAATAGATATAATACGCCAAGAGATATATTCCAATCAGGTAAGTATTGCATCTTTTGCACATAAAATTTCAAATGCTTTTCTACCTAAATTAGTTTTTCAATTAGAAGAGTATGGCTTGCCAAGAATGATTAGTAAAAAAATGCATAAAGCACATATTGTCAATCTGGAAAATGATTCGGAAGAAATTTCTGTTGTAATAAAAAAATTAAATGATATGGGATACGAAAATATCGTTAATAAAATACCCAATTTAGAGCCATTTGATATATATGTTTTAAAGCATTTTATGAATGGTATTTCTATTAGGAAATAAAATTAAGTCCGATATGATAACCTCTATTGAGGAATTCATATCGGGCTTAATCCATTGGTAGGTGATGGCAGATATATGAATAAGACTAATCAAGAAAATAGCGGTTATATGTTTTGAGCGCTGATGGCGTGCTTGTCAATGACAGACTCCGGTGGATCATATAAAAGACAAGCCGTTTCTTGTCTGTAATCCATAAAATGGACAACATCAGCAACATCTTACCTATTAAGGATATTGTTTGAAAACTCTCGTATAGGATTTGTGAAATACCGATATTTTCACTCTTGATTATACTCATTTCCTGTGGAAATCTACACAATAGTGACAAAGGTATCAGTGTCTGTGCAATGGCATAGATGTATAATCCATACAGCAATATATCCGGCAATTGTAGATATAGGCTGTTTAACTTGCCAAGAAGCAATGTAAAAGTAATGGTAGAGACAAATCCTAATAATAAGGCTATCCAAAATTGGATGATGTAATAACATTCACCGGATAAAGTCAATGAATATAGAGACGGAACAATGAAAAATAATGCAATGATAACCATGACAATTATACCATCCAGCATTGATTTTCCTCTAATGTTTCTTTCTTTACGCCTTACAGTCACATCATTAAGAAGCAGATAAATAAAGAATAGAACCGCACTACTCATAAAGTCCAATGAGGTAGAAAAAGCACGTGATACCTTCTCTTTTTTTGTAGGGTTAATGTTTCATCTGTCTTATCTCATAAGGAGTTTTGTTATCATAGAACAACTCGTACTGAGTTTCACCGATGAAGGCATCTTTGTTCTTACAGATGATAAATCGTTTGTCGTCACTATACCTTTGTCTGATATAATATGCAAATTGGTGGTTTTTCAACAGAACAATATGCTTTCCAATAAAGCAAATGTCATTTCCACCGACAATTTCTCCGCGCCTGTATGGAATACATCTACTTAGTCGGTAGTCTAAAGGGAAATACATATCGTTGTCTTTCTGAAATTTTACAAATCCAATCTGTATCAATTCCGGTATTTGATTAAAACAGACTTTGCTTCCAAGATCTACATAATATTCCTTACCATCTTCTATGAGATGTAAGTAGGCATCATCGAGCAATTCTGCATAATCATATTTAGGATCTTCCTGCCGGCTCAGTTTTTCAAAGAAACGGGTACGCAAAAGATATTTACCCTCCCAATTCCGTACTACACGAATACCATATGCCTGACGAAATATCTCTGTGTAGGATCCGGTTGATTTCCATCGTCCTAACCGAATGTCACGACAGAATGTATTATAGACTTTCTTGTCTTTTCGAGTAATACGAATATCCAATGGTTCTTCATAATCAGACAAGTTACAGCCACAATCAAGTTCCACCGGCAAAGGGTAACGGAATAATCTTGTTTTCTGGCATTCTTTTACCCGGTGTTCGAAATCCTCAACCATATCTGTCCAGCGTTTTTTTTCATTTATCCATTCTTCCAACAAAATAGGATGCAGTTCCGCCTTCCATCTCTGTTTGAAAAAGAGTTTCCCACTTTCATCTTCAAACAGGGAAATATTATCCATTTTCTCTTTGAAAACAAATAACTTGGGCATCTCGTTATTGGAAATATAAAAATTCCGAAACCGGAGGCCGTCACTAATACCATGAACCAAGGCTGCTTCTGTAACAAAGCTATTCTCATCCATCACCCTGGTCTGTACTCTTGGATACAGATTTACACCATCGGCAGTGCTAAATTGCAAGAATTCAAATTTTAGCAGTTTTGGCTGCAAAACAAAGCGTATACCATTCCTTAAGTCTATCCACGGACGTTCACGGTCTATTTTTCTCCTGGAATACAATTTAGCGATTCCATGCAATTTCAGTTCTATCTTGCGATATATACAAGGTAATATTTCCTTGCCACCTTTATCAGACACACCCACAGAACCATCTGCTCCCATTATCAATTTATAACCATGGGCTGCATCCAAATCATGACGTTGCCCATCATGAGTCATTACAGATACCATTTCTGTACGTTCATCAGGAGAGAAATCCTGCTGTAAGGAAGCATTCAAAGATGGCATTTCCAAAAAATCTTCTTCTGCTTGTTTTAAGTTACCTTTGCCGGAAATTTTTCCTTCAAACATTGCCTGCCAATCACGGTCATCTGATGGCAAACCAAAGATGTGGAACAATCCTACATTATCCAATATAAGACAATACTTTTTACCTTCGAAGACACGCATGCCACGACCTACTTGTTGAAGATACTTGGCAAGCGAGAGTGTAGGTCTTGCCAGCTGAATAAATTCAACATCCGGACAGTCAAAGCCTTCACTGAACAAATCTACATTGACAAGTACCTGTATATCATCGAAGCCCTTTATGTTTCCAGAAGCACAGGAATCAGTATCCTTGAATCTTTTCAAAAGCTGCTTTCGTTCAGCATCCGGAGTTTTAGAACTTATAACGATGGATTTAATACCATGCTGACTGTAAAATTCAGCGATATGTTCTGCATGGTCAATGTCTATAGCATAGACAATACCTTTCTTATTTGCAGCATACTTTAACACCGTATTGCAAAGTCTTTGAAGACTTGGCCGGACATCCAGTTTCTCACTCATTTCGCGGATTGAAAAATCACCGTCCGATCCGCGCTTTTTTAAACTGCAAATGGTTTTTTGTTCCTCACTGTCTATTTTTACAGACATATAGTCGTATAAAGACAAACGTCCTTCAGCTATGAATCTATTAGTTGTCCACGATTGCAGCAGTATGTCGAATATATCTGTAAATCCATGTTTCGTCAAACGGCAAGGTGTCGCTGTAACACCTAATATTTTAGCTTTTGGATAGTCTCGAATGACTGTCGTATATGTCTTCGCAACAGCATGATGAGCCTCGTCAATTACGATCAAACCGGGAGACTCTTTTACAGCAGAGTTATTTTGAGACAACCATTGAATAGACATAACCTTTACTTTGTCAGATAGATTTTCTGAAATATGTTCATCCATAGATTCCATTATCTGTTCAACGGAATCTTTAATCTGTTGTATAAGTTCACGTCTATGTGCCACAATCCAGACTATACTCTCATTCCTTTTCACCCAGTCGTACACATATGCGGCCAACAGATACGTTTTACCCGTACCTGTCGGCATCTGTACCATTGCGGATCGATGCAATTTAAAAACCGATTCAATCCTTTGTTTCATTTCAGTTTGATAGTCGTAGAGTTGTATTTGTTTCATGGAATGACAAAATGATTTTTTAAACAGAGGTTGTCCTTTTATTGAAAGTAACAGTTTGCTTAGAATCAAATCCAACCGTGCCATTTTCTCCAGAAGTACAGCCAGATTCGGAATGGAGCATCTGTAAGGACTTCGTGCGGATAATGCTTGAAGAATGTACAATTTCTTTTGAGTGAGAAAGCAAAACGAACGGAGGCATATTTCATCCGTGAAGAACGCCGGATGCGTTTGTCGAATTTGCCGAAATTACCGGAACGCATTATTTCTGACAATAAAAAACGCCCTTCTTTTATATCCGGAGGAAGAATCAGATAATTATCCTTCAAACCGAAAACTTTCTGCATGACGAACATGACGGCAGAAGCAAAACGTGTCATGCCCATTTGTTGAAGAATATCCAATGTTCTCTTTATGCTGTCTTCAGAAGCCTGATGATGCAGGACATGGTAATAGTCCATGAGTTGTCTGAGTCCGATGCCTTCGCCAAAAAGGTGGCGATAGATATGTAACAAAATATAGAATCGATTGAATTCAATGGTCGGTGAGTTTATGTTTTCAGAAATATCCGGCAGTTCTATTTCGTTGGAGAATTGAACAGGAACCTGTTCCATGAAAAATTTCTGCAACCTTTTGTTGTCAGCAAATCCGTTCATCCAAGAAGGGGTAAAATGAAGCTCCACCTCTGTATCCTTGATTAGCGGGTAGTGCACATGACAATACGTTACCCCTTCTAGTTTTCCTTTATCACCAGCCAATTCCAATACAGATTTCCTAATCAATGAAAGTGAGCATTCTGAAATTTTAGCAGGATGCAGCCAAACGTCAATATCTCCCGGCATACGCAGTAGCGGAAAGGTATAAAGTGCGGCCATGCTTTGTCCTTTGAGTATGGTATAATCAAATCCTTTTTCTTTTAAATGATTGCCAACGATAATACATTCCTTATTGATGCGCTTATTGAGAATACGTATCTGTTCAGATATGGCATACCATTTCAAAAGCAGCTTTTGTGGGGGTTTCTGGTTTTGGGGCAGTAATGTAATACCGGTAAATAGAACGCCTGTCAATGCTTGCCGGTGAGCTAATTCATAAATGCCAAACCAGTCTTTTGCACTAGGAATGCAGGAAAATTCCTTTCTATTTCCCAATGATATCTGAATAAGTTCAAAGAAAAGTGTTGTTAGTGGTATGATGGTCTGTTCCATAAAGTCTTATAATGTATTACGGAATGATGTCAAGTAATTGCTTCGGAATGCTTATAACGAATAGCCTTGACAATAAATTTAATACCACCGATGCAATTATCAGATTATTTATTGCCAAGGTCGACTATATTTTATTACAGCTATTCTTTTAGTTTGAAAAAGCATTCAAAGTTACTGATATTCTTTTGTTTACATATAATTATAATCAGATAATTGATAAGAATTTTCTATACCATATAGATTATAATTTGTATGAATGAAAAAAACATTCCGAACAATAGGTCTTCAGATTGGTTGTATATCCTTTTTGCCAATCATAGTTCCTTCTTATTGCAGGTCAAGTATTCATAGTCGGATATGTCATCCTGAACATCGTCCCATATCATGTGGTAATCCTCATAAATCCGGATCCAGTCCTCTGTTGACAGGTGCGGAAAGTAAGAGGAATACAAATTGCGGAGGTCTTCCAGCGACAGCGACGGGTTCCGGTGTAGGATATCGTGAATCTCTTCTTCGCACTCGAAGAGGGAATCATAGAATTCATCCGTCCCCTGGTGGGTATAGACGGCTGTACAGTCCTCAATGAGATGTTCAATGAAGTCCAAGCATTTCTGCAAGTCTTTCTTGACGGTGATTTCCTCATCCGTATGGGGATTATAATAACCACAACTAACATTTACACAGCTCACTTCCAGTCCGTTCTCCTTCAGCGTGAGAACATCTGTCATCAGCCCATTTTTCTCCGCATAGCCCCATTTTTCGGGAGCAGCCTCCCTGATGAACTTTTCGGAGCACAGTTCTGTGAAGCTGATGGCTGTAATCAGGTCGGAATGTCCTTTTCGGTCAGGCTGTATGACAAACCGCACATCATCAAAAAACGGCATGTATGCTTGAGCACTGCCTTTGCATCCGGTTTCTTCTTCGCGGAAGAACACGACTTTGATGACATCGTATTTCTGCAGGCATTCCAGGCAGATGAATATGCCGTTTTTGTCATCAGCTCCTAAATTCTCGTACCTCCGCTTTGATGGAGAGTAGCCGAAAAGGATGCCTTCAGCTTCAATGACTCTGAAATCCTTTGAATGCCTACAATGGGATATTTGGTCCAAATGGCTCACTAAACAAGGATAGGACTCGGAATTGCCTTTGGTTACATACAAGTTGCCGAAACTGTCCTTTTGCAGACTGATGTTTCCGTGAAGCCCGTTGATATAGGAACAGATGAAGCGGATCATTTCCTGTTCCTTTCCACTCGGACTGTATATGTTATATAGCTTCTTCAACAGCTGCGTATTCATGTTCTTCTTCATAAATGTTTATATTATTATCGGAGAAATTAAATGGAAGACCGGTTCTTGAATCCAGCGAGTCATAATATTCTTCGTCAAAACAGACTATCAAACCGTCCTCCAACAAGGTTTCTATGGTATTTAAATGGATGGTTTGTGACTTGTAAGCCTTTTCCTGCTGATTCCATATCTGGATTTCAGTCAGTTCATCCGCATCTTCAAACCAGTCCTTGTCATATTCGGAATAATGCCAATAGTTCTCCTTGTGACAGTTTTCAGCATCCTCCCGGCATTGCTCACAGCAATAATATTCTTCAGTAATCTCCGAGTAGACGGAGTCGCTTGTCAGACAGTAGCTTTCGCACCAATCACAGAAAACTGTATCGTCATGATGATGATATTCACCGCAAGAGGATATATAGCGGAAATCCTCCAAATCGTCCACATCTACTTCGATTTCCCGTCCCTCCATGTAGCAGACCTGCGTTTCTGTACAATAGCGCTGGTTATATTCATCCCATGCCTCCTCGCTTTCGTCATCATCACCATTCAGATTACGGTCGGTCGTATCCAGCAGATAATCATCTGCCGAATGCTTGTAGTTGTAGGCCTTTCTTTCCTCGTAATCGTACCATTTGAAGGAGTCCTGATAGGAAAGAGTGTCGTCCATGGCTAGGTCGCAGTCTATCTCAAACTTGCGGTCAAAAAGCGAACTCCCGTCAATGCCGACAAATGCGTTCGCCTCGTGGCAGGATGCCCCCACAATTTTGTATCCGTCAATGTAGCCTTCTTGGATTAGTTTATTGACAAGCATATATTTCAGCATCGCGTCCTCTCCGGTAGTATATTGGCGTTCCAACAGCCTCCACCGTCTGTTGTCCTGATCGGTCACTTCGGTGAACAGGATAGCCCTTGCTACAATTTTTCCTTCCTCGTCCTTGAGGTAAGCAGCTTTTGCTTTTACCGAATCCAAGTAGAATGAATGCCTGTCCATATCCGTCATACAGGAATTGAAGTATCCTTTGCACCAGAAACTTTCATAGATGGCTTCGAAATTGTTGTCCACATGCAGTTCCATACCCGACGTACAGCCCAGCGTAAATGTGTACCACTGTTTGGCAAACACATCACCACACAGCCAGTTCACAACACTGGAGGAAAGGATTTTTCCTACGATGGTTTCCAGCATGACGGCTCTCAGAAATTTTGCCGATTTCATTTTGAACACCCTGCTGCGTTCCATATTGACATAGCGGATGGAACCATGGTCTCCGTCTTCACAGATACCTTTGGCTTCATCCGTGCGGTATTGTGTAGACCAGTAAGTCCTTCCAATCAGTTCCACTCTGTGGGGAAGCGAATCATCCTGTTTGCCGGAACTGCATACTGCATCAATGGCCACCTGCTGAAGTTGGGCCATATCCTTAATGTTAAGCAAGGTGAAATCATTTCTCTTGCGGCAATATCTCAACAAGTCTGCATTCTTCAGATGGCTGAGCAGGATCTTGTTTTTTCTGACCTTCGCACCATTGTTCCTTTTTTCCACTGCGAAAATTTCCTTGAACTCATCGTAGTTCCTGAACTGATAGTACAACATAAGCTAAAGGATTATGAGGTTAATGACTGGATTATCTTCAACCGGCAGATTTGAACGTTTTGCCTGCATATTTCTTCCGGAATAGGCACATCCGCTTTCCGATTCGCACTTCGGAAATCCTTTCCAAGGTTGGTTTCTTTTCATGATTCTTAATGGATTTAAATTTGACATGACCGGCTCCTTGGAGCGCGGTATTCCTGTTTCTTACATGCCCCTCCAGTTTTTTGCCTTGTCCAAAGCAAGGCTTGGCGGAAAAAATACCGGAACGAAGTGAGGATGATTTTTTGCAGCCAACCCGCAAGGGCTGCCTTGTCTGCGACAAGGCAAAAAGCTATCTTTGCATGGAAGAATCTGGAATATCTGCGAATGGACGATGATAGAACCACTGTTCAGTTGAGGGAATAAAAAACGGGAATAACCTTGGATGGCTATTCCCGCTGTTGAGAATCAGATGAATTTTGCTATTTCAGATTAATTGGTCATGCGATTAGCATTTTTGCTATATATGTTAGTAAATAAGGAGCATCAAATTAATCTTTCAAATTTGATACTCCTTCATATAAATCAATAAGTAAACCTGTTATGTCATTGAAGTCTATACACCTTCTGACAGATGAATATCATTCCTAATAATAATATTTGAATGTTCAAAATTATGAATATTCAATAATCGAATACCCTCATTATATACTACACCTTTATGCTTTGGGTCTCTAATCGTTATAATAATGGTTGTCCTTATAGAGTTTATGACACCGTCTTCTTGCAATTCACACATAGTAGCATCTCTAGTAAATGAGCGTATTGTCATGGCCCATGTGGTATCGTCTTTAATTTTTTCTTTTTGTCCATCGGTCATTGTAGATAAGTCTACCTGATATTTTTTTACCGGTTGCCACTTGTGATTTTTCATAATAAGATTACGTTCCCTCATCATTTCAGGTTGATGAGCTGAGTATTTATCCCCAGTCAAAATGTTATGCAAAGAAATAATTCTTTCTTCATTTCGATATGTTTTAGGAATACCTACAGCACCAAGAGCTACATGATTGACTCCCTGAATCGGTCCGATTTTCACATCAATATCCGTCTGACAATATTCATTGCCCTCTCCTCCTTTTAATACAGGATCAGTAACAACTGTCACCGTTACTATGCCATAAAAATAGCCGTTTTCGTCTATTAAAGAGTTTGGGAAAGGGAAATCAATCACTTGAAAATCTGTACCTTCATTGAAATCAGGTTGCCAAACCATCGTAAATTCATCTTCGTCATTGTTTAACATCTCATCTATGGTTGAAGGCAAGCCAAAACCATAGATTCGGGTATATTCTGAAGTGTTTTTATCTACTACTGATGGATAGTTGGCATTATGAACAATTAAAGCTTTTACCAAAGTCGGATCAAAAGTTCCATCAAGTCTGTGGACAAGATGAGCTGCTAACGATGAAATCCTTGGAGTAGAAAAACTTGTGCCAAATGCTGTATGCTGAATGTCTGCACCCGTCAAAACCTTAACGCCTGTTTTTATATTACCGCCATAATGTACGACTTCCGGCTTGATTAATTTTTCCGGACCATATCCTATTCGGGAAAAGGGAGAATGCATCCCTTCATCCAAATCTTCAGGATGCGTACCTTTATTACATACAGACCCGACTGTCAATGCCAATAATGATTCAGCTCCCAAAGTAATACGACCCAGATTGTGACTGTTTCCGGCTGATTTGCAAATCAAAACATCGTTTTTCTTTTGAATGTCATCCAATGCAATGGCAAAATCAGAAAATATAAAGTCTGATACTTCCGTTTGTGAGCCTTGAGAAAGATTCCAGATCTTTATCTCGGGGTGTTTCTGCACAGCTTCTCTGATATACATAATCAGTTCATCTTCAGAAATCCGTATTCCCTCTCTGTCTGAATTCACTATGTTGCTGACATATTTCAAGGGTCCGCAACCGGTACAATTAGTATTCTCCAGTATGTCTCCATAAACCGCCACACTCGTTACCATTGTGCCATGGTTCCGATTTATATCCAATTCATCTAATCCTGCAATATTGTCTTCCTCCTCAAGACTCCATGATGATAAATAGTCAGACTTTTCCACTCCGGAATCAAGAATGCCTAAGATAGGATATTTTTCCCCTTCGATGGGTTTTGCCAGCTCCACTTCCGCTTGAAACGGATTGGGGGCGGCAACCAGTTCGTAATAAGGCATTTCTTTTATGGAAATTACGCTATCAAGCGTAGCTATTTGCCGTATAGAATCTGCAGATGGACTTTCTATTCTAAATATTCTCAACCCCTCCGCATAATTTGCCTTTATTATATTACATGCCAAATCCTTGCCAAGTTTCAAGAGCAACTGTTCTGACAGGGTATTGAGGTTCGCATCTTTATAATCAACTAGCTGAATTTTAAGAAGTTTGTCGCTTAACTCATCAATATTAACATCGCAAGTGTAAATAGATAATTCTTCTATAGCAGCCACACCAATGAGTTTATCTTTTGAAGATGTATGATTCTGCACAGAAGCTATATCATCTTTTATTGCTTTAATGTCGTCATTCCCATCCAACTTAAACAAAATATCCCGAAACCCTGAAATGCCAATTACATTGTGTTTACGTTTCCGGTTAAGGAGCGCTCGAACATTCGGACGGTATGATTTAGCCGTTGCATGTTCATTGAGTTTGGCTTTTATCAATAAAGGCAACTGACAATTATGGGGGTGTCGATTTTCGAAATGTGAGCTGATATTATCTAGCGCATTGACAAGTCGAACTGAATTCTCTCGAATGACTTGTTCTGTAGCCCATTTGGGGAGATCATTTGAGCCTCCGGCTTCTTTTAAGAACTCATCCTGATTTTTACGAGTTTTTACAAGCTGAATAGGAAGTGTTTTAGCCATATGATTTATTTATTAGCGGTTAAACTTTTGATTTTACGAAGACTAATGCCCGTCAATTCATTTATTGCTCTTTGCGTTAGTCCTTTTGACTTTAAATAAAGGATGAATTCATCCTCTGATTTTTCACCATTTTGTAATTCATAAATGCTAAAAAGAAGATGAGATATGGATAAGTCATTTTGCCCCTCTAAAATACCCTTAACTTTAGCCCGGTCAAAAAGGTTCTTCATATCAGAAGGAGATATTTCTTCAAACAGATTTATCATCCCTTTTGTATTGAGTATCAGATCGGCAATCTTATCCTGGTCTTCACCGCAAAATAGACGAATTAAGTCAACAAGTTCTTTGCCTTTAGGCATTTTTACCTCGACCTTTTGCAGGAAACGGCGCCAGACTGCTCTGTCTAATAATTCAGGATGATTTGTTGCAGCTATGAGAACGCAATGTTTAGGCATTGCATCCATGTTTTGCAACAAACTGTTGATAACTCTCTTTAATTCTCCAATTTCTTTCTGGTCATCACGCGCCTTTGCTATAGCATCAAATTCATCTAAAAACAAGATACTTGGAAACTCTCCGGCATAATCAAAAATTTTTCTGATATTTTTGGCTGTGCTTCCCAACAAAGAGGAAACCAAGCTGTCAAGCCGGGCCAATATCAACGGAAGCCCTGTTTGATTGCTTATATAATGAGCTATACTTGTTTTTCCACAACCGGGTTGTCCGTAGAGTATAAGAGTTTTTGGAATATCCAGCCCTTGTACCTCTAATTTAGATGAGTTGCGTACAATGTTGACAAATTCTTCTATTTGGGATTGAGTCAGAGAATTCAAAATAATTTTGTTTACACTTTCGGCAGGTGGGATAACTTCAACTATCTGAAGCCTGCTATCCAGATCCAAAGGGGCATTTCTTAGGGCATCCGCAACCACACTGGGGCGTACGTTGGTATCTTCTATTTTTTTTCTGATACAAGCAGCAAAAACGGGATCACCCTCTTGGCTCAATCTATCTGCAAGTCTATTGGAGTAGCTGATGACTTTCCGTTTGTCATTAGTCAACCCTCCTTCTATAATTCGTAATATTTCGGTATTCATGAGTAATGTACTTTTCTGCAAAGATACAAATTTGCGTACTTACAGCAAAGAAAATCGTTCTCAAAGATACAGTAATATACGTAAATAGTGCAATTATTGTTCCCAAAATACGGATTTTAATTCTAATAGTCTTAAGTCAAGACAAGCTTATCCAATATATAGCAACCCTATGTAATTCCTTCAACATGAGTGCAAATACTATTTCACCTGTTTTATTATAGAATCCGTATAAGCATTTATTCAATTAGGTAGTCTCAGGCCAATATATTATCTCCATGGCGTAGTATAATGCTTTCTCAAAGACTATATTCAAATAAAAACGGTTATATTTGCAGTTTCTTTGACCGGTATAATTTGTCATATATACAAGGTGAAATAACCAACCTTTGAATCAAATTAAAGATAAATATAAACACTCATTCATATCATGGATAATCCTTCACTGATACTTCAGGAAATAATGGGAACCTATTATCCAAATTTCCTGGAAATCTATGTCAATACGGATAAGGCAGTAGTCTTGCATAAACTTTCTAAAAAAGAGTTGGGCACATTCTTTCACGAGTGGATCCATTTCATACAGGACATAACGACTTCATTCGGTTGTTACAATGCGTATGTGTACTTTGAGTCTTTTTTGTCGTTAGGCAAAAAGGCCATGGAGGAAAAGGATGGAATTTCTGGCTCTGTTTCATTGGACAACAGTACAAATGTATTTACTAATCGCTATCTGTTGAACAACGGATGGGGAAGCGTAGCTAATTTTCCTTTTTCTGCTATTACTCAATGTGTCAATCAAAGTATTCGTGTGCCGGAATATTTGGTGACAGATCCATCTATTACTGAAATTCCTCAGTGTTTAGTTACCACAGATGCCGGTAAAACCTTTCAATTTGGTGCTTTGCATATTATGGAAAGCATGGCTTCGTTGTGCCAAAGGGTATTATTTCCGGAATCAGAGGGTTCTCATCCCATTCATCCATATCATATTGCAGAGATGATTGCCGAACTATATTCACCGGAGTTTGCCAAAAACAAACTAAATATCATTGCTTTGTGTGATGTGTCTTTAATGTGTTCAGTACCAGGTGCTCAATTCGTTTCATATCTGGCAAGAATCAGAAATAAGGAGGTTCCTTTGCCTGTTTGTCCCGAAGATATTTATGACTATTATTTGAAGAATCATAATTATTTATCTTCTTACTCTGAAATCCGCGAAAAAACACGCCATCATTTTAAAGGGGTGTTGAAAGATCCCAAAGCCTTTGCTTCTTATAGAACATGGATCGACAATGCATATGACGTAGCTTGGGATTTAAGGAATAATCATCCCTATTTTATACTTGATTTGCTAAAATGCAACAATCTATTGGATGCCAGTTCGTCTTTTTCCAATTTGTTTTTCAAGTTGGGAACCCCGCTACTTCGAAACAATCAGAATGAGTACAACAAATATCCTTTGAGCGCAAATAACAAATCCTGGGATGTAGAATTTATGCAGCCTATCAAACATATAGGTAATATGTTAATTGGAGGAAAGCGTTCCTGTGCTCTGAAAGAATGGTGTAGAAAATCTGAAGAAGAACTAGTTAAACAGGGTTACTCTGAAGGAATGCCTTGCCATGTTGATGAACGATGCGATATGAATCCATCCTTGAGGTCATTGGATGAAATACGTTGTCCGTTGGGATTTGTGTGGTATGCATTAGGCATTCCTTTGATGAAGTAGAAATATCCACTCTTAGTTGTTTTTATTGAAAGAATAAAACGACTAAGAGTGGATATTTATAGAAAAAACATTTATCTTATCCACATCACATGGAATGCATAGTCGAACTGCACGCCCTGCTGCGTGAGATGCTGCTTCTTCGACACGATGCGGTGTATGTTGTCGTAGCCTATCTCCAGACGGTAGAGTGCGATACGTATAGGCATGCGCCATCCGTCCACCTTTCCGCTTTCAGGAAGTGCTCCAGAAGGCGGTTGTGGCTGTCGTAGGTCCACTGCGTCACATAGGTGGCAATCGCCTGGTTGGGCACAATCATCGTGCGGCGGGTCTTTGTCACCTCACCCATCTTGCCATAGAAGTATTCAATGGCACCTGTTCCGTCCTCACGGAGCATTAAGCGACCAATGCGGTTCTGAGAAGCATTGCGACCACCATAGTAATACTTCACGTTGTTCTCCGGGTGGTCAGGATAGTTGATACCCGTCAGACGCTGATAGTCGTAATCATAGGTGATGAACTTGCCCTCTTTGGCAAGGTTTGCTGTCTGTTTGGTCAGCACGTTGCCAAGTGCATCATAAGTGAAGCTGGTGATGCCGCTTGCTAGATGGTTTACCTCCGTGCGGTGGTCGCCCATGTCGTAAGTGGATGTCGTAACATTGCCCTCCATGTCGGTAACACGGACAAGACGTTGTATGCCGTCATACTCAAACGAGGTGGTAATCTCACCATCTGGACCACTATTCTGGATGGTCTTCACAGTTTTGCTACTACCATTGGTATGGGTAGCTTGTACGTTGTGAAGTGCATCGGTTACGGTAGTGGAGCAGATTCTGCAAAAGGAAATAAGTCAAAGATTCAAAGGAAAAATCCTCTAATAGTGCCTGCAGATTTTAAGGCGGTTTGAAGCCTTGTTTTAATATTATTTTTATCTCGCCAACTTTTTGTATTATAGTTGAAAAACGATTGTAATTTGCATTTATTGCATAGATTTGTTCTATTGTGAAAAATAGATAGCAAGAAAGGGTATGACAAGGCAAGCGGCACATTCCAAGTGCTTGACAACAATGTCCTAATGCTTGTGCGTCCTTCAAGCGGTGAGCATACCTTCTACAAAGTAAAGGATGCCAACAGTATTGTATTGACAGACTCTGTTGGAAATGAGCCAGAGGGTGAGAACGCAAAATTTTATGTGTTGAAAAGTGAAAAATATACGACTTATAAAAACCGTGGATAGCGTTTTTGCTACTCACGTTTTTTATAAGTCGTCACAACATATTACACTTTTGATTATTTATTCAAAAATTCTAAACAAACCATACATTATAGACACAAAACCAACAACATATCCTTTAAGATAATCAATATAGCTTATTGTAAAACTCGGTGGGTAATTACGCCTGTCTTTGTATGTGATATTTAGGAATGTAATACCAAAGGATATTGCACAAATACTATCATATCTTTTAAATAAGATGGTTGTTATTCCTAAGCATATCATCAAAATTGAAAAAATCAAGTAAGTGCCATTTTTTATGGCACTTACCGACTTTTTGTGCTTAATAACTGAAAACATTATTGCAATTCCTGTTATAGACGCTAATATTCCCCAAACACAAATATAGTTCATATTATTACTTTTTGCAAATAGTACTATCGTTTTTGGCTTCTTCTTGTTTCTTTTCAATTATCTTATCTGTAATCCTTTCGGCTCCAGATAATTTTAATTTAGTTCCTTGCGTTAGGATTTCTGTTCCAAGTTCAAATCCTTTTTCGCCAATTTTTTTACCATATCCAGGAACTATTTTGTTCAAGCCTTTTTCAACCAAGAATTCTATTCCTGTATAAATAGCACTCTTAACTGTATTTCCATAATCCCCATTGGCAACGTCTAAGACGATTTCACTTACAGACCCTATAGAAGAAACTGTTCGGCCAAATGCAGCCATAGGTACTCCAACTTCAGCCCCAACGACGCTTAATGTTGTAACATATCCTGCTAACGATATACCATCTCCTATATCTTGTACTCTTTGAGATGCGGTTGTATCAAATTTATAATGTGATGTAATTGCAAATTCTCCATTATTTACACTATATGTATTATATGTGTATTTGAATTTACTGGTAGTTGCATCTTTATTTTCAATGATAGGTCCCGCTTTTTGTTTATGCCAAAGATTATACCATGTACGTGATATATTTGCCATCCATTTTTTACTAAATTTTCCATCATGATCAATATAAGCTACAGGATTATTGATGCAATAGGCATAAGTTGTAATATTTGAAGTTTTTTCCTGCATTGGGTCTGTACTTATCCACAAGGAAACCCTCGGTTCATAGTATCTCGCCCCATAGTAATACAATCCCGTCTCTTCGTCGAATTCCTTCGCGTTAAAGAGATAAGGCGTATTCCAGATGCTGTTCCGCTCTTCAATGAACACTTCGCCGAACGGCACATACTCGATGTGCTGAACCACCTCGCCGTCCAGGTTGGTGATGTAGCTGCTGCTGCCCAAGTGGTCGGGATGGTAGTAGAACTGCAACTTCTCGTATGCGTCCGGATCCTGGAAGTTGTTTTCCAGTGCCAGGGCACGGGCCTGCGCCGCTTCGGGAGAACCGTCGTCGCAGCAGAATCCCTGTCCGTCCACATAGTCGTTGTTGTCCGTTCCGTTGTACGGCACCTCAAAGATAGCATAATTATCCTTAATTACCTGCTGTTGGGCGGAATATTTTTGTTTATAATTAACAGAAAGTCCGTCCGTTTCACTGCCGGCATATTGGATGCGTCTCGGGTCGGAACCGTAGGAGGCGAAGTCGCCAATCTTGGAAACGATGCGCTGCGAGCCGATATAGATGTGCTTGGTGTAGCGTCCGCCCTGGTTGGCCACCAGATAAGGACTGACATAGAGCGAGAACTTCGCCGTGTTGGTGCGTCCGCCCGCGAACTCGGAGTTCACGTAGAGCTGTTCACCCTCACCGGAGGTCTTCACCGTGCGTTCACCGTTGGCATCATACCAGTAGTTGGTCACGAAACCGTTGTCATCGGAAGCCGTCAAGCGGTTCTCCTCGTCCCAGCGGAGCTTGCGCTCGGCTGCAGTTGAATCCAACATGCCGTCCTGCTTGATGCGGCCTGTATTGACATAGACCAGGTTGCCGTTGGCATCGTAAGTGTAGGTATGGTTGTTGTCTACCTTGGCTATGGAATCCGGATTCTCTTCCGTGCGGTAGTTCGCATCCTTCACTTCGGCCAGCTGGAACTTTTTGCCCTCAGTCTTGCCGTAGGTATAGGCCAGGTCATAGCCCACATGAAGTGTTCCGTCGAACTGTACGCCTTGCTGTGTGAGATGCTGCTTCTTCGACACGATGCGGTGCATGTTGTCGTAGCCCATCTCCAGCCGGTAGGAAGCGGTCTTGCTGTCCGCTCCGGCATAGGTTCCCGTAGCACTTGCCAGACGATAGAGTGCGTCATACGTATAGGCATGCGCCATCTGTCCGCCCGCCTTTCCGCTTTCGGGAAGTGCGGCCTTGTTGGCAACGCTGAGCACGTTGCTTACGGCATCGTAGGTATAGGCATTGTCCATGATGGACTTGCCGCCTGCGTTGACCGTCAGGTTCTGCAGCCTGCGGCGTGCGGGTTCATAGGTGTAGAAGGTCTCCGCACCGTTGCAGTACTTCAGGTAGGTGCGCTGCTCAAACTTGTCATAGCCGATGCGGTTCACATAGTCATAGCCGTAGGACTTGTAGCCGCGTACCTTCTCCAGCTGACCGCCGAGGTTGTAGGAGTAAGTGACCTTCTCCTCGTCCGGGTAGATCATCTCCAGGAGGCGGTTGTGGCTGTCGTAGGTCCACTGCGTCACATAGGTGGCAATCGCCTGATTGGGCACAATCAGCGTGCGGCGGGTCTTGGTGACTTCGCCCATCTTGCCGTAGAAGTATTCGATGGCACCCGTTCCGTCCTCACGGAGCATCAGGCGACCGATGCGGTTCTGCGAGGCGTTGCGTCCGCCGTAGTAATACTTCACGTTGTTCTCCGGGTGGTCGGGATAGTTGATACCCGTCAGCCGGTGATAATCGTAGTCGTAGGTGATGGACTTGCCTTCCTTGGCAAGGTTGGCAGTCTGCTTGGTCAGCACATTGCCGAGTGCATCATAGGTGAAGGTGGTGATGCCGCTTGCAGGATGGTTCACCTCGGTGCGGCGATCGCCCATGTCATATACGGAGGTCGTCACGTTGCCTTCGGTATCGGTGACTCTGACCAGACGGTCGATGCCGTCATATTCGAAGGAGGTGGTGATTTCTCCGTCAGGACCGCTGAGCTGCTTGGTCATGACAGTCTTGCCGCTGCCGTTGGTATAGGTAGCCTGCTTGTTGCCCAAAGCATCGGTCACGGTAGTTACCAATGCCCGGCTGCCTGCATCCGTGGTATAGGCTGTCAGCGTCTTGGATTCATCGGGAAGGGTCACTTCCGTGGCACGGTCGAGCACGTCATACACCGTTACGGTCGGCGATACTCCGTCAAATGCCTTGTTGAAGTCCGTACGCTTGCCCAGCTCTTCCGTGACGGGATAGTAAGCCTTGGCGACACGTCCGAATGCGTCATAGACATTGCGTCCGCTGACAATCATTACATTCTGTGCATCGGACACCGAGCCTTCGGATGCCGAAGTGACCACGCCGTCCTTCTTCACCTGCACGGGCCGACCGAAGCCGTCCACGAAGGTGACGGTTTCCATGTCATCGTTTGGATGCTGGATGTCGTAGTGCTTTGTCACGGCATATGCCGGGGCGGTGATGCCGTTTGCCGTAAATTCAGCCTTCGGGCTGTATTCGAATGCAATAATATAAGGTACACCCGTAGCCAGCTCGTTCGGGCCGCGTACTCCGGTGACGCGTCCGAGGTCGTCCACATCGGTCTCGTAGTAGAAGTTGTTCAGGTCGCGGCGTTCCTTGGCGATGCCGTAGCGGTAATCGAAATTGCCTGCCTCGCTTCGGTAGCCGAACGCATCTTCTACACGTTCCACATACATGTTCATTTCCGGCTCGTAGCGGTACTTGTACCACATGCGCTGTTCCTTGGCATTGGCCGGAAGTGTCTTCTGCAGGATGTTGCCGAAGCTGTCATAACGGTAGTCGGTGATGGCTTCGCCGTTTCCGAGCTGCTGCGTTATCTTGGTCAGGTGGTTGGGGTACTTCGTGTCATATACCGCCGATACCTGGTGGTAGACCTTTCCGTCCCCTCCGGTCACGGTCACATCGGTCGGCAGTCCGAGGATGTTCCTGCTGCTGTTGGAGGTATAGCGGATGGAGGTCTGGTAATCAAATTTGCCGTCTCCCTTGCTGCCGAGCTTGCCCTTGTTGCTGAACCTGTAGGATTTCAGCTCACCGTGGTGGCCGGTGAGGTAATACTCATTCCATGCCTCCGAGGTAATCATTCCCTGTGCGGCACCTTCGTATTGCAGGTTCGCCGTATAGCGGAGCGGTACGAAGGCGGAAGCACGGTCACTGCACAGTACGAGCTGTGCGGTAAAGGTATACTCGTCACCCTTGGCGGTCAGGTAGTAGCCGTCATATTCGTTGCGTGTTTCGGTGTAAACCTTTCCGGCTGCGTCTTCCACGGAAGCGTTGACGAGGTTGCCCTGCGTATAGTAGCCGGATACGTCATACTTCTGTACGGACTTGCGGTAGAGCGCATTTTCCTTTTCAGTGTCGAGATTCTTAGTAATCACTTCGCCGAAACCGAGGAACTCACGTTCGTGGCGGTCGCGCTTGCCGTCCTTGTATTCAAAGGCGGTGGTCATGAGCGGACCGTCGTCATGGATGCCGTCATCCACCGTGAGGGAAGACATCACCCATTTGCCGCCGGGAAGCCCGTAGGTGGGAGCGGTGTGCGCATAGTCCAGTGTAAACGTGCCGCCGAGCGAGTTGGTAACTGCCTTCAGCATGTTCGTCCTGCCGATGGCGGAACGGGTCACTTTCAGCTCGCTTTCCTTCTCGGATTCCACAATGTCGAGATAGCCGTCACCGTCCACGTCCTGCAAGGCATACGTGGGGCGGCTGATGCTGTGACCGGTGGATGCACCAGGAGTGGTCACAACCTTAATCGGAGCAAACGGTATGGGAATGGGAATGTAGATGGTATAGGCCGCGTTGACGGATTCAGATGTAGAAGCCGATTCATTCAATGAACTGAGACCTTTCCAAATAAACTCATTTCCGAAGCTGTTTCCTTGATTCAAGGCAACACTGATTCCGGAACCAGTCTTATGAACCTTATCCGGTAAACCGTCACTGTTAATATCGACCAGATTGTATTCCTCGTCTGATTCAGATGTTACCAGACCAATACCGGCAGATACACTGGAAGATGCTATATCATATCCGATACCTCCGCTGTAGGAACGGCTTTTACCTCCCTGTATGCGTTCCAAGCCCCAATCAATCGGTTCGGCAAAAGCATAACCCATATTCAGCCGGACCTGTTTGCCTTTGACTATCTTATCCGGCAATCCGTCTCCATTGACATCAACAAACGATTCTAAGGCATTATCCGTATTGATCGGAGCACTGCCTGAAATAGATATTTGGCTCAATGCCTGAGACAATGTGTTTTTCTTGCTGTCACCGTCCGGATTTGCAGGTACAGATTCTTGCGCAGAAGCAGATTTGTTAAAGCTGTTCCTATAAGCTTTTTCTGCTTTTTTCGCATTTTGCAGATTGTTGTTGAAATTAACAATCGTGGAGATTGATGCAACAGGTGAACCGCCATAACCCCAGGCTTTTGATGCGTTTTCTGAATTGGCATTGCCGATATTGTTGTACTTTTCTCCACTGAGGCCTCCTTGGGTATTGGTATATTGCACGGTACCGCCGGCTACAATATCCGGATAACCGTCACCGTTCATATCCATCATCGTTACTTCGCTTTCCGCACTTCCGCTTGCATCGCTTAAAGTAACTCCCAAAGCACCGCTTTGATTTACGTTACTCTTATTCTTTGAAACCAGCGTAACGGCTGCCGCACCGGTTCCTTGCAGGCAATCACCCGCCAGGCCTGCGACATCCACCTGATTATCCAACGGATTGGTAATGACCACGTCCTGTTCTGCCAGTCGGGCCGTACCGGCTTCAGCAGCTGTCAGGTAGATTTCCTGACGCTGTCCGACCCAGCGGTCGGGCGACATCTGGTCTGTGCCTATCGGTGTGAAAGGCAGGGTCAACGGGTCAATCTTGGCATTCTCATCCTCCGGGAGCTTGAGCAGAGCCTCGTCAATGGGCTTGCCATAGCGTCCTTCGGAAGCATTGTAAACGAAACCGCCCCAGCCACGGTACAGCATACCGAAACCGCTGTTGACACCTTCGGCATAGAATCCGGCGTTCACGCTGTCCTTCGGCAGACCAAGCGTATCGGCCTGCAACAGCACACGTGCAACGGTAAGGGCATCATCCGACAACGTACCGGGATAATGATACTCGAACCAGACTTTTTCGGTGCCGGGATTTTCCAGCTTCAGCACATCTGCCTTCAAAGTACCTTCTGTTATGGTGAAAGTCTTTTTTGCCAGCAGCTTGTCCGCAGTCTTTACCGTCAAGGTCACGTCACCGTTGAATCCTTTTGCCACTGCAATACGGGGCTTGACAATTACCGCCGTATCCGTTGCAGCAAACGTATAGGAATGGCTTTCCTTCACGGCATGGGTAAACATCCTGTAATGTGCCGGAATCGCAAGTGTCCGGTCAACGGAGGATGAATCCTTGTAGGTCACGGACGGAATCCAGCGGATCTGCTCCCAGTTTACATTGGAGGATGATGCAATTTCAAACCCTACATTCGGGAACTTCTCGGCATTGGCGATACTGGCGGATACCTCCACGGCATCCGCCTTCTCTGCTGCGGGATAGGTCTTTGTGAAGAGCACTTGCTCTGTATAATTCGGATTGTCGTTGCCGTTATCGTCCTTTTTGTTGTTTGAACCGATAATGCGCAGTACGACATCATCCGTAGTGACGGGTTTGCTGAACTTTCCTGATACAGAGAAAGGAACACCTTCCACATTGGCAACGGTATTCACATCATATACCGCACCTTCCGCAGGTTTGTAAACCGTTGTGGAATAGCCACCCGGCAAGGTCTCAGCCGTACCGGCATAGGTGATGACGGGTGACCAGGCCACCTTGTCAAAAGCACCGTTGCTCTTTTCTTCTGTACCGGACTGCACGCGGAAATAGATGCGTTCGCCTTTTTTTATCTCAAATGCGTTCACAGAAGCCAGGTGTGCCGAAGCATCGCCCTTGGCAATTTTCAGGTTCCATTTTTCGGCTTTACCTTTCTGGATGGATACACGTACGCCGTCTGCCTTGGCATATTCTTCCTTGTCGTAGTCACCTTCGGGTGCAATCAGGCTGACCGTCCCGGAAATGCTGACCATACCGTCCCGGGGAGCCTGCCATACGCGCACGATGTCCTCCATGGGAGAAGATTTGATGGCTTCTGCCTGTTCTTCGGGGTCAATGGTAATCACCGAAGCGTCAATCTTTCCGCTATAGATGATGGGACTCGGAGTGTCAGCACTGCTTAACGTGAATGTCGGTACCGCATTGCCGTTGCTGTCAAACTCAAGGTGGTTGAAATAAACCTTGCCGTTGGAAACGAGGTCAACCAGTCCGTCTCCGTTTATATCACTGAAATATTCGGTAGTCTTGGTTTTGGTCTTGGAGAAATCCTTTCCCTTAACTACAGTCAGACTCATATATCCTACTGTAGCTTTTACACCGCCCGAGTTTGTAGAACTCTTGGATGTTGAGAAACTTGAGATGCCTGATACTTTTATTGCATCTCCATAAAGAACTTCATTGTTTCCAGAACTTCTTTTCTGAGGTCTGTAGTAAACAGCACCTCCTTTTCGATATACCTTGTCGGGCAAACCGTCGCCATTCAAGTCCGCCAATGTGGATAAACCTTTACTCTTGTCTGACGAATAATTGTAAGAACCGCCGGCTGTATTGCCCTTCCATGGACTGCCGTCTAAAATACCGACACCGGCATAGAATGAGCCGCTGAATGAAGTTGAAGCAAATCCACCCAATGCAGTCGGTTTGTCGCTGAACCGTTTGGTGACGGATTGCAGGGGATTGACAAATCCGGCATCCAGCCCGTCATTGTGCGTATTCCATGTTTCCTGACTATCCTTGAAGGGGACATATCCCTTGTCGGACTGCACGTCGTCGTAGTAGCTGAACTTCTGGAAAGACACCTCCTGCCCGTTAGAGTCCAGGTGGCGCACACCGGCGAGCAGTTCACGGTTGAACGCACCGTTCCGGTACTCAAAAGCATAGCTTCTGAGCACGTTTCCCCGGAAGTTCACAGTCACTTTCTCCAGCAGGCGGTTGGAAGAGGTCAGATAGCCGTAGCGGGCGTTGTTGGTCTTCACCTGCCGGGTCTTGCCGCCTTCAAACGTCACGACCGTATGGGGCTCCTGTCCTGCATTTCCGGCACGCACCTCTTTCAGGTAGAGTGCCTTGGCTTTCAAGCCGCCGCGGACATCTTCATCGGCTGCCTCATACACATATTCCATGAAGTCGCCGTGCGTTTCCTCCACCCGGCGCAGTTTCCACTCGGAAATCACCTCACGGGTATTGCCGGAAACATCCGTGAAGGTGCCTTTCAGAACGGCACCTTCACCGCCATAGGTATATTTCACACCCTGCTTGTCGGTGACTTCCCAGTAATACTCTGACGGACTGCTGCCCTTGCGGATAATACGGCTGAAGTCTCCTCCCTGACGGGTATAGAACTGCCGGTCTGCCTTGCGGGGCATCTTGTCTCCACGGTGGGCCACACCCATCTGTCCCTTGTCGTCCATGGTCGAGAGCATGGAGCCGGAGAGCAGGTAGGTTTCTGTCTCGCTGGCCATGTCATAGCGCGGCACGCCCCATCGGGTGTCCAATGAGATGGAAGGAACTGAAAGACTCCATCCTTCACCGAGCCAGCCGCTGCCGCCCTCGCTGCTGTACTGGATGCCGAGTGAGGGGGCCATGCCGTTTCGGGCAGGCGGCATCTCAAAGACATACTGCAGGCTGGCCGTTCCGCGGTTGTTGGCCTGCGGCGGAGCAATCAGGTTGATTTTGGCCGTTGGGTCGGCGGCCTTGATGTCGTTCATCATGGTCGGCGCAAATCCTTCGGTCTCCGGCGATTCGGGTGCCTGAATCACACCGTTGATCATATCCGTGAAGTGGGTGGTTCGTGACACCACGCAGGCTTCCTGCTTGTCAACCTTCACTCTTTCCAGCGCCACCCAGTGTTTGGTGTCGTTGTCAAAATAATAGGTACGGATGTCGTCTTCGGTGTAGCCGCTCGGAATGCGGGTGCGGTCGTACTTCAACCGGACGGTGGCTCCCTTTTCCGTGAAGTGTGTGCCGTGCGGCAGGAAACGTACGCCTTCTCCCTCGGCCGTGACATTGGTCATGCCGAAATCCAGTGCCGGCAGGTCCATTTCACGCAAAGGACGCATGGTCAGCTTTCTGGCTGCCAGCATGACACCATGGTCTACCAGCAGCGCACCGTTGGCATTTTTCAGGCTGTCTGCCTTGCCTTGGGCAAAGTGTTTCCCTGCCGTTCGGGCAGCCGGAGTCTGAAAAGCGCGTTCATAATCTGCCTTGCCTTTCTTTAGTGTTGGGAAGGAAGCGGTCAGGGTTTTTCCGGAGGCGGTAGTGGCACTGAGCGTGAGGCTGCTGCCCGATACGGGAACGATGCCTTCGAACTCGCCGTCCTGCAGTGTAAGTACGGTATGGTCTGCCTTGACCGTCCGGACTCCGTTACGGACGAAGCCGTGCACATAGGCCAGGTCGCCATAGACTACCGGAGTTTGTGACAGCGTAAGTGCCTGCCCGGGTCCCGATGCCGTTTCGACATGCAGGTTGCGTACCGAGTAGCTCCTGCCTTCGGGAGCCGTGAAAAGTATGCGGTTGACGCCTGCATGCAGCCAGGCCGGGTGAATCTCCTCACGGACACGGGTCCAGCCGTCGGATGCCGTGGCCATATAACCGCCGGTGGCCGGACGGTCGTTGATGCTCTTGGCTACGGCTCCGGAGTGGTCCGCACCCTGCAGCTCGTAACACAGCCAGACGCGGGCATCCGCCGGAATTGTCCGGGAGAGGTTGATTTCAAAGATGTTGTCCTCGGGGTTGTCGGCAGTCTTCCCTTCGGGAATACCGACCGAACCGTAGCGGAGGGTGGCATAGGCGGTTGTCGTGCCTGCTGCCTGTATCGGAGTGGAAGAAGTGCGGTGGGCTGTTGCCGCCTTTGCAGGACGGCTGCCGTCTTCTTTCTTCCTGTCGCTGTCTTCGGATTTTTCTTGCCGGATTTCCGATGCCGTTTCCATCTGGAGCTGCGCACTCGGAGACTGGCCGGACAGATATTGCGAACCGGCAATGCCGGCTGCCGCCAGCGTCACGGCTGATACGGCGATGATAATTGTCCGTTTCATGATATTTCGGTTTTAGTTGAACTATTTGGCTATAATCTTCCGGGTCTTTTCCCAATCCGGACCGATGGCCTTGACTACATAGACTCCGGGGGCGGGTGCCTCGAAGCGCGAGCGTTTGGTTGTTCCGCCTTCCATGAGCTGCTCGTGAACCAGTTTGCCGGAAGCGTCGAATACCATCAGCGTGACATCCCCGGGCTGATCCTGTTCCAGCACGACATCAAAGATGCCGGTCGTGCCGTCAGGCTTTACCTGGAACGAATCGTCCCTGTTTCCGTTTGCTTGGCTGTTCCCTTCACCGTTTCCGGGCCGGTCTGACCAGCCGATGAGGGAGCCTTCCTTCTTTTCTGTTCCGTTGGGGAGTGTCGGGTCGCACTCACTGCCTACATGTACCGTGAAGAGGGCCGTGTTTGTCTTGGGATTCTCAACCTGTACATTGCCCGAATGGGTGAAATCGGGAATCGGCTCCCCGTTTACGGTCAGTCCGGTAATATGTGTTTCACCGGTTCCGAACTTGATGCACAGACGCCATGCCCGGATGTTCCATTGGGTAAAGCGGCGGATGACCTTGCCGTTGAGCTTGTACGATACGGTAATGCCTTCGAGTCCCAGCGTGAGGACGTCTCCTTCCTTGATGCGGATAAACTGGGTAAGGCTCGTGTGTCCGTCGATAATCATATGAGCCCTGTCGCCTCTGACATCAAAGCCGAACTGCGTGATGTCGTCGGATATTCTCGGTTCCACACCGAGACGGTAGTTGGAGTTGGTTCCTGTCACCGTCCAGGAAACTTCTCCGGATGCGAAGATCCGCTTGTCGTGTACGTAGGTGGTGTATAGAGGTCCGCCTGTTCCGTAGATGTCGTTGCCGCCACCCTGGGTGACTTTCAGCGTATAGGTGCCGGGAGCCAGTCCGTCAATGCGGTGAGCCTCTCCGGTGAACTTTCCGCTTGCAATGATTTCATCCTTGGGTACGCCGGCTACCGTATCGGCTGAGAGCACATAGTCATAGACGGGAGTGCCGATGCGGATGTCAATGTCGATGCTGCCGTCATTGCGGGGCTTGCCGTCCTCACAGGTGGACGGGGTCGGAACGGCATCTGCCGCCAGTCCGTCATAATAGGCAAAGGTGAATACATCGCTGCCGCTGCCGTCCAGATCCCAGAACAGGTTGTGGAATACGGTCTTTCCGCGCATGAGGTCCGGTCGGGAGCATTTCACGGCTATCATGTCTTCCGTATCGAACCTGCCTTCCCCGCTGGGGTCAATGAGCAGCAGGGTACGGTTGCGGCAATACTGTGAGAACTCTTCATCCGGGGTAAGCGCATGGCTGAGTTCTGCCATGTTTCCCGTGTCACCGATGCCGCCGGTACGTACAGCGGCTATGCGCAACGGCTCTTCGGAGGTGACGGCCCGGATAAGACCTGACATTGAGCCGGAGGCTTCGGGCAGGGGAATGGTACGCGTCTGGCTGCCGATACCGTCAATGCGGAGGTAAACCTGCCCGTCTTCCCTCCGAATGGAAACGGCACTGCCGCTGACTCCGGTGGCCACAGCAGTAGTGCCGGCCTGTCCGCCGGAGATGGCATAGACGTTTCCTTCCCTGTCGAAGCGGTAGCCGTATTCACAGGTGTTGCCGCCGGAGCCGGTAAAGCCCGCGTCGAAAGTGGGATGACTGAGGGGGCAATAGAAGGAGATAGCTCCTTCACGGCCGGGAAGTGCCGGTGTGACGGCAAAGGCTTCGGTCGCACTTGAGTCCTGCTCGATGGTGTCCAGAAAGCCTTTCCGGGTAACGGTCATGCCCGTGCCGTTCCAGCGTACCGAGGTGCTGTCTGCCGATGCCGGTACATTGCTGCGTACCGTCCATGTGCGGTGCATGATGTGCCACAGGGTATCTGCCGGTGAGGTGTAGGTGGTCAGCGGACCGTTGTCGTCACCCCAGAAGATGTACCCTTTGTCGGGCAAGGGATTGCCGTATTCACGCCCCATGACGAGCAGGCGGCTGGCGGACGACTCCGCATAGGAATTGCCGTCGTGGAAAGTATCGTTTGCTTTCATGGTGGCATAGACGGGTCCTTCCTCGTAGGAAGTGGTGGAGAGGGGCTGGTGGAGAGCGGAAGCGGCATCCGAGCCGATGGCTGTCACCCGGTGGTGATAACCCAAGTTCTCGTCCTTGTCCCATATCAGGTTGCCTTCACTGTCCAGATAGGAGTTGTTCAGGGTGATTCCATACTTGACGGCCAGGTAGCTTTCCACTTTCCTGCGTTCTGCCGGGGTGAGGTAACGTCCGTAGATGATGACTTCGGGGGAATAGCCGTCAAAACGGTTGTTCCCGAATGACGCTTCATCATAACCGGTGCTGAACTGCGGATTGGATGCGGAATAAGTACCGCCGACAAATAGATTCGATACGGAACTTTCTCCCCAAAGGCCCGTTCCGGGACGGTTGCTCTTCAGATAGGTGAGCACGCGGACGGAGGACTCCCGGAAGTCTGTCGCGGACTGTCTGTCAGAGGAGGAGAACAAGAGGTCTTCTCCCGTGTCCTTTCCGTAGTCCAGCGGCTCCGTGCCGTTGCCACGTACGGCCTTGTCCTTTGAAAGGATGGATCCGCCGCCTTTCCTCCCGTCAAGGGAATAGAGCAGCATATCCTTGTCGTGACTCTCGGGAGGCAGGGCAAAGACACCAAAGACAGTAGCCTGTGAAAAGTTGGAGAACTTGAAGGAAGCTGTTTTTCCGTAGCTTCCTCCTGAAAGGTACAGTGCCGGATGAAAATTGAATGCCGGCGCGAAGGAGCGGGTCTGGGTGTATTCGCTTCCCGGTTTTCCGCTGCGGTCAAGAGAACGCAATTTTACGGAATCCCCTGCGAGATCCATCCAGCGGTATGCGCCTTGAAGGTCTGCCGTCACGGGCAATGTCTGGAACCACAACTCTGTTCCTTTGACACCGCCGGGGGACTGTGCACCCGCTGTCACAACTCCTGCACCGAATAGAAGTAGCATTAGTTGCTTCATCGCTTGTGTGATTAAGGTTAATGATGGGAAAGGTTACCGGCCTTTCCAATGGATTGTGTCCGCTGAAAGAAGTAAGGTAGGTGCGGACGGAGCTACAAAAGAGAGAATATGGTCCGGAATATGTTATCCGGTTGAAGACATCATTCCGATGCCGATATTTATATATAACTCCGCAGCAAATATAAACATCTTCAATTATATAAAATGATAAATATCAAAACAAATTTAGACTTTTAACATTATAACCACCTAAAAGTCAATATTATCCGATATATTTGCATCAATAGTTCGTTAAAAATTCGCCAAGCCTAAGCGGCTCTGGCAGTAAATAAAA
>ERZ834859.714-NODE-714-length-43565-cov-394.351574_pt1 | contig 43565 bp, 49 predicted proteins | sample MGYA00519947_ERZ834859 | MGnify/ENA primary metagenome ERZ834859 (study PRJEB31850, sample SAMEA3708763) | human gut metagenome | biome: human gut; feature: human-associated habitat; material: faeces | place: China | collected 2014 ...
TCTGGATATTCTACTGAACGCTGGCTCTGTTCCGAGTCCGGCAGCCATGCAGGCACCTGCTGCTCCTGCTGCACCGGCGGCTCCCGCTGCACCGCAAGCACCGGCAGCCCCAGCTGCTCCAGTGGCTCCAGTGGCTCCTGCGGCCCCTGTAGCTCCTGTGGCGCCAGTAGCGCCCGCTGCGCCTCAAGCCTAATCAACCCTAACCTAAACTAATATGGCCCCGCCAGGGGCCTTAGAGGAAGCCTATGAACATCATTACGTGGGTCAAAGAGCAATATGCTGTGTTTCTGCTTCTGCATGCACAGCGCTTGCAGAAACGAGCAGACGACTGGCGCTGGGCGGCTAACTCACACGCACACAGGGCAAGCCTTCTGGGTCCCGAGATTAGTGCGCAGCGTTATCACTTGAATCGCCAGTGCGCCAAGTCCCGACGCCGCGCATACGCCCTGGGTGCAGAGGCTACGGCCACTGAGACCAAAGCCCACAATTTCATTTCAAAACACAAACTGAAAGGGTTCGAATAATGGACAAAGTACTAGACGCATACAAGAAACTGGTTCTGGCTGTAGGTTACGTGAACTGTAGTGCCGTTCAGGGTTTCGACAACGGCGACCAGCTAGGCGCCGTATACGACGCTCTAGACAAATTGGCGGCCTTGTATGGCATGGACCTGGAGCTGGCCGCTACCGCCTTCAAAGAGCACAACGACCTGGCGGCACATGCCGATAAGTTACGGGGTGACGACCTAGTGCTTATCCGCATTGTAGGTACCCTAAGTATTGGCCTGGCGGAGATTGGCTCCTGCATCTACGACGTAGACCAGGGCCTGCGCACCCCGGAAGTAATCGGGGACATGCTTGGCACCGTGCTGGTGCTGTCTGAGTTGGGGGCTTGAGTATGCTGTACGTATCTCGCGCAATTTTTATAGCGTTAATGTTTCCCCTGCTTCCACTGGCGGGGCTGTGCTACCTTGGCGATAAGCTGAGTAAGGCAAAGTGGGCAGAACGTTGGGCTGAGTGGGCTGATAAGAAGGCCCGCGACATTACGGGGGTCTGATGATTATCAACGGGGTTGACTTGTCCCAGCTTAGCGAGCAGTTGGCTCCGCAGAACTCTGGGAAGATTCTGCTGTATGATTCGGATTTCGCCGTTTACAAAGCCGCCGCTACAGTAAAACGTCTAGATACAGCGATACGCCGCTTCTATCAGCTGGTGCTTGAGGACATGTTCCTGGTAGGTTGCTCAGAAGCAGTGGCGTATCTGACGCCAGCAGGATGTGCTAAGTGCCTGCGCTGGCACCTGCCAACGGCTAAGCCATATCAGGGACAGCGCGCTAACCGCCAGGAGCTGCCACTTAAAGCGCCGTTGAAGCGGCACCTGATTGAGAATCCAGACCAGTATTCTGAGCAGGGTATACAGATAGTCAGCAGTGACTACTTCGAGGCCGATGACCTGTTCATAATGGATTCGTACAGCTTCGGGGACCGGGGAATCCTTATGTCCCAGGACAAGGACTCCTGGCTCAGCCCTATGGCTCGGTTCGATATCCCGACCGGAACCGTGTGGCCTGCCTTGGATAACCCCTTCGGCTGGATTAAGTGGGATGATACCCAGGCTATGCCGGTACGAGCACACGGCACCAAGTTCTTCTGGTGGCAAATGCTGGCAGGAGATGACGCAGATAACGTCAAAGGCATCACATTGCTTGATGGGAAGCTCTGTGGGAAGCGAACGGCCTTTGATGCTATCTACCCTATTACCTCGGAGCAGGACGCCGCAGAATTCGTTGTAGCGGCTTATGCTCGAAACAACCAAGACGTACTCGCAGAGGCGCAGTGTTTGTGGTTAAGGAGAAACACAGACGATTGTGCCTACAAGTATCTAATGGAATGTCTAACCACCCCCAGCTTACGGGATTGGGTACACTCTCTTCATCAATATCACGAGGAGCATATAAAGTGGGTACAAGAGAACCCAGACTCCTAGGCCTGGAATACAATCCGGAAACGGGGCACATCACCCGCACTGTCCGTGCAAATAACAGGTGGCCTCCTGGTAGGCCTCTGGGTAGCATACGCAAGGACGGCTATAAGCAAATACGTATTAACGGGAAGCATGAACTGGCCCACCTAGTAGCATGGGAGTTGTACTACGGAACTAAGCCAGCCGGACCGTTAGACCACATAAACAACAGACGAGATGATAATCGGATATGTAATCTTAGACAGTCTACCTACGTTTTAAATTCGGCCAACTCTAAGAGGTGGGCTGGAAAGGAACTACCCAAAGGGGTGCGCAAGACCGCGGCTGGAAACTACGAAGCCAGGTTGAGGGGCAAGTCCCTGGGTACGTACAGCAGCGCCGAAGCAGCTCACGCAGCCTATCGGAGGGCTGCGGATATTCAATTTGGAGAGTTTGCTAACTATGGCGAAGATGTCTGCGAAGGAAATGAGCCTGCGGGCGATTGAGTTATACTACGAGGGGAAACACGATGAACTTGAAACTATTCTGGATGCGCTGCGTGAACGAGCACCCAAAACACATCGAAGAACGGTTGAGCATTTGGATTCTCTCATTCACGACAATGCTCTGCTGGATGTAATTGGGGAGATTCAGGTATGGTAGCACGCCGTATAACACGGGGCCAGGTCCGGGCTGTAACATTGAAGCTGCTAAAAGAGCAAGGAGGGCTGTGTTTAATCTGCGGCAAGCCTATAGAGTTAACAGCTAAAAGCACTTCCGGGGACGGCCCGGCACTAGACCATTCACACCGTACTGGGCACATTCGCGGGGTGCTGCACCGCTCATGTAACGGAGGTATTGGTCGAGCAGAGTCTGTAATAGGTCGGTGGGTTACGGGGTCCATGCAGGACGAGGGTGCTATTGTAGATGACATGCAGCGCATGGTTGACTACCTCCGAAAACCAGAGACTGATTTAATTTATTACACACACCGCAGTCCGGAAGAATTGGCGCAGGCACAGAAGCTCAAGGCCCGCAAGGCCCGGGCACGACGCAAAGCACGGGAGACTATTAAATGAGTGATGCAGTAAATTCTCCACAACATTATCAGTTCTTTCCTGGCCTGGAGGCAATCGAGGTAATTGCGCGCAGTATGACGCAAGAGCAGTTCTACGGTTATTGTTTGGGCAACAGATTAAAATATAGGCTGCGCGCCGGGAACAAGGATAAACTGGAGCAGGACATTGCTAAGTCTGATAAGTACTCAGAACTGTATGAGCAACACCGAGGTAAGTGCATTGACGCCAAGTGAGTGGTGCCACTGGATGTGGCAGAAAGCAGTAGAGCGGGGTGATGAGGCCGCCGCTAAAAACTACCTGGAGATGTACAATCTCTGGGTTAGTCGCAATCAGTAGTTAGAAGTACCGGACATAACCAAGGAGACTAAGCGCCTATGATTAGCGCCCTGAATACGGTTGCAGTACCAGAGGAAGCACTGGTGAAACGCCAGCTGGAGCTTGAAGAAACTTATAAGATTCGCGGAATCGAGCGGGCACGTAAGCTAATTACGGACGCATTGCAGAACGGTGGGATTATGAACCTGCCAATGACGCAGCGTATGCTCACCTCTGCATATGAGGTGGCTGCTGCCGCTATTGATGAGATGCGAAATGTCAAAGCCCCAGGCATAGGTGGAAAGTACCGCCGGTTCCTGCGCTTAATCCCCTTGGATGTCCTGACCACCCTGAGCCTGTGCACAATGTTTGAGGCGTTTAGCGTCGCCCCGGGCGAGTCCGCTAGTCGTCGCCAGACTGCACAAGCAGTAATGTCTGCGCTGGGCCGGAACGTGCAGTCGGAGCTACTGGCTCTGCAGCTACGCAACGTAGCCCCAGCGTACATGGACCGTGTGTATGAGTATCTAACAGAGCGTCGTACGAAGTCCCCTACGCACATCCTGCGTACGCTGCGGGCCAGCGCTGAGAACGTGCACTATGGGCACGAGCCGTGGACTAACGCCCAGAACATCTCCGTAGGGCGTCTGCTGTGTGCAGCAGTGTTCGAGACGGGTCTGTTCCAGTGGAAGAACTGTAGCGGTAATCTGAGCATGCTATACCCCGCAGACAACGTTATGGAAGCATTCCAGCAGTTAGTGGAATCTGCCGACACTGTGACGATGAAGCCGCCTATGCTGGTGCCGCCGGTACAGCACACCACTATGTGGGACGGTGGGTATCTTACCCCAATAGACAACCGCGGTACGTACCATAACTCGCACATCGACCGCGCCCGGCTGCGCGAAGTGGCAGAAGCATTTAAGTCCGCGGACGGAATCAAGAAGGCGCTTAATAAGGCACAGGAAACCCCGTACCGTATTAATAAGCGCATACTGGAACTGGTGCAAGAAGCACGGGCCCTGGGTGTTGGGATAGGTATGCCTCGCTCAGTACCAGAGCCGAAACCGGAGTGGTATCTGGACGGGGTTCCGAAAGAGAACTACACCGAGGAAGAGCTTGACCGATTCGGTGAGTGGAAGACGCGCATGTCTCTATGGTATAGCGCTGACCGTAAGCGTGTATCGCAACTACGCAGCCTTCTGACTACGTTGGAAATGGCGGAGGAATTCAAAGATGAGAAAGCCCTGTACTTCCCGACTTGTGTGGACTGGCGTTACCGCCTGTACTTCAAGTCCTCGCTGCACCCCCAAGGTTCGGATTTGCAGAAAGCCCTTCTTGAGTTTGGCAGAGGAAAACCTCTGGGTGAGCGGGGACTATTCTGGCTCAAGGTACACGTCGCCACATGCTTTGGTTATGACAAAGCCCTATTCGAAGACCGCGCAGCTTGGGTTGATGCGAACTTTGCAGCGCTCGGAGAGCTTGTGGTTTCACCGTTTGATTGCCCTGCTTTTGCCGAGGCAGACAGTCCCTGGTGTTTTCTGGCCGCCGCTATCGACCTGGTTAATGCTGTGCGTTCTGGATGCCCAGAAGAGTATATTAGCCGAATCCCAGTGGCTATGGACGCTACAAACTCAGGTGGACAACATCTCTCAGCGCTTCTGAGAGACCCTGTGGGCGGTCGTCTGACGAACCTGTACTGGGAGGGTAACGATAAGAAAGCGGACCTGTACATGGACGTGAAGCGCCGTACGGACGAGAAGGTGATACTGGACCTGGACAAGGAGGATTTCGTTATCCAGAGCACGTACTGGAGAGAGAACGAAATCACCCGCAGCATGACCAAAAAACCGTCGATGACCTACTTCTACAGCGCCACGGTGCGTAGCTGCAGCGACTACATCTTCGAAGGTGCTTGCGCTGAGGGGTACGAGGGTACCGACACTAACAGTCTATGGAACCTGTCGTGCTACCTGGCACCGCGTATGCGTACCGCTATTGAGGAGGCAAACCCAGCTGCGGCAGCAGTTATGGGGTACTTGCAGAACCTCGCTAGACGTGTACCAGCAAGCCAGCACCTGCAGTGGACTACGCCGCTAGGCGGGCTTGTAATGAACCGCTACACGCAGCGTGAAGAAGTGCGGGTACGCATTGACTGTATGAACCTCACCATCATGCGCGTGCATAATCGGGATTTCAAGACCTGCAACAAGCGCAAGGCAGCCTCGGGGATTGCCCCGAACTTTGTGCACAGCCTGGATAGTACGCACTTGATGATGGTTCTATGTGCCGCCGAGGGTCTGGACATTGTGCCGATTCACGACTCCCTAGCTACACATGCAGCCGATGTTGATACTATGCACCGGCACATCCGTGAACAGTTTGTGCGTCTCTACGAAGAGCATGACCTTCTTGGGGATATCACTCGCGCGGCGGCAGCAGCTGGGGCGGACTTGACGGATTTGGACATGCCTGAGGTAGGTACCCTGGACATCCGGCAAGTGCTAGAATCTCCTTTCTTCTTTTCATAAAATTTAATGTTACCGGAGTAGGAATGAAGTTAAAACACACTAGTAAAACTTCCGATTACACTCTCAAGGTTCTGTATAAGTCTGACGACATTACAGACGCAGTGAAGCAACTGCACGAACTGGGTCACGGCATTAGTCGGGGCCTAGCTCCAGAGCAGCACTACTGGAGAGTACTGGGGAGTGTACTGGGTAAACAGTATATACTAGGAGTCTATGACTCCCAAGGCGACTTAGTCGGTGCTGTCAGCTACTACCCAGAGGCTGTAGAGGACTGTCATTACGTAGAGCCTGTGCTGTATACAGACTTCTTCGTATTGAAACCGGACAACGGCGCGGCAGTGTCTGTGATTATGCAGGGCCTGCACGCAATAGCCAAGTGCATGCGCGCTGGGCGTATCGCCATTAGCCGGAGCACGTCTAGTAACACGTACAAAACAACTTATCATTTAGTGAGGTCAGAATGAGTGGTGGTTTAGGTAAACTGTTAGGCAAGGCCACGGATATGCTAGGCCTTACTGACAACGCAGGATTAGAGGCGCAGCAGCGCTTGGCAGAGCAGCAGGCCAGCGCAGCGAAACAGCAGGCTGCCTTAGAGGCTAATAGCGCCGCAGATAATATTGCTGAGATTGACCCTGCAGGGGCTGCCTCTGCATCTGCAGATGCAATTACGTCTGAGCAGAAGAAACGGCGACAAGCAGGGCAGAGCAATCCTCTGGGCCTGTAAGGGGGTAGCTTGGAACAAAAAGCAACATTAGCAGAACTCTTTAAGAAGGACCAGGACGCAGGCGTCTTGGATGCCTCTGAGAAGTTCGCGCAGTGGACGCTCAGCACTATCTTTACCAGGGACGATTCCCTGGACGGTAGACGCAGACCGCTAGAGCGTGACTACCAGAGCACCGGAGCGCAGCTGGTCAACACTGCAGCCACTAAGATTGTAGGCGCACTGTTCCCGCAGGGTACCAGCTTCTTCCGGTTCTCCAAGAGTTCGGACCTGGACGAGTTCATTAGTTCGCTGGGTAGTGCAGCTACAGCAGAATCTAAGCTGGCCGAGGTCGAGAACACAGCGTCACAGAAAGTATTTGAGAAAGACGGTTATGCTGCGAAGTTGCAAGCTGTGAAGCTGCTGCTGGTTACAGGTAACGCGTTGGAGTATATTGATGAGCGGACAGGTAAATCCATCGTCTACTCAGTCCGTAACTTTACCGTTCGAAGGGATGGCAGCGGGAACGTCCTGCGACTCATTATCAGAGAGCGCGCAAGCGTCCAGGACCTGCCAGAGAGTTTCCAGAACACCTTCTACCGTGACAAAGACCCATACGGCGACGTTGATATCTACACTGCCGCTTGTCGCAAGGTTAAGCGGACAGAGGACGGTGCAGATGTAGTAAGCTACGAGGTGTACCAAGAAGCAGACGGGCACCGCATCGGAGACAGCAGCACCTATCCGGAGCTGGAGCTTCCCTATAATGTGCTGGTGTGGAATCTTGTTAGCGGCGAGCACTACGGGCGCGGCTTGGTAGAGGACTACGCCGGGGACTTCGCCAGATTATCAGTACTGTCGGAAGCGTTGACTAACTACGAGGTTGAGTCTGCGAGGTTAATCCCGCTGATTGACGCAAGCTCTGGGTTAGACGTGGACGAGTTCTCAACGTCGGAGACGGGTGAGGCTGTGCAGGTGGGCGGTGGTGGTTCCAACGGTAACAGCAAATCCCCCGTCACCGCTTACGAGGGTGGCTCTGCCCAGAAGATTCAGTGGATTGCCAGCAACATTCAGATGCTCGAACAGAAACTGTCGCGTGCGTTTATGTATACCGGTAACTCCAGGCAGGGCGAGCGCGTCACGGCCTACGAGATTCGCCAGAATGCCAAAGAGGCTGAAGCTGCTATGGGTGGCGGGTTCAGTATCCTGAGCGACACCTGGTTGCGTAAGCTGGCGTACCTGTATACTGCACTGGTGTATCCTCGCTTTAAGCTGTACCTAAGCGAAGGCGTAGTGAGCATCAACGTTACGGTTGGCACCTCTGCGCTGGCTAAAGCTGCGGCGGCTGATAAGCTGTTAGAGGCGGCACAGTCCATGCAGCTGGCTATCCCGGTGCTTGAGCAGATTACTCCGCGCTTCAACAAAGATGCGTGCGTAGACTGGTACTTCGACGCCTACGGTATCGTCAGCGAGCCGTTCATGTACACCGAAGAGCAGTTGCAGCAGAAGCAACAGGTTCAAGATGCGTCTGCCGATGTATCTGCAGGTGCAGCACAGGACCAACTCCAGGGCTTGACAGCAGCAGACCCGACAGTAGCAGGTAAGCAGCTGGGCTTATTACCAAGTTAACAACAGAGGCATAGATGGATAACGTAGAAAACGGTCAGAACGTAGAAACTACACAGGTAGAGAACCAAGGCGGCCCTAAGATTCCGGGCCTAGGTGCTCCCCTTAGCGCCCCGAACAATCAAGGCGTGCAGGATGCACAGACCCCTACCCAGCAGCAACAGGGCAAAGATTCCCCTGACCCTGCTAAGATTCCTCTGGATATCGAAACCCTAAAAGCGGCCCTTGATAAGGGTGGCGATAGCGCTAAGGAGCAGCCCCAGGAGCTAGCTAAGACAGGCAATCCGACGATTGATGCCGGTGTAGCTATGTTGCAGAAAGTCTCTGGGTTAACTGACTCTGATATGGTGCGGGCACTTGGTAAGGCCCTGGAGTATCAGGACCCTAACCTAATCGATACGGCCTTCATTAAGGAACGTTTCGGAGAGCACGCTGCTTATGCAGAGTTGCTGGCTAAAGCGTACCTGGAAGACCAGGTTGGTCAAGCCACCAAAGCAGTACAAGAAGCTTACGATATCGTGGGCGGTAAGGAGAACTGGGAGGTAGCAGCGCAGCTGTTTAATTCCAAGGCCCCTGAACCTCTGCGTAACGCAGCGCGTGTACTCGCTAACTCGGGTGAGCTCAAGCAGGCCGCTGAGCTGGTAGCAAGCTTCTGCCGGGATATGGGTCTTATCAAGACACAGAACCCAATGGTACGCGGCGTAGCCGGCAACAATGCACTGTCTGCTGCGGAATTCCGCGCAGAATATACCAAACTCCGTCAGGAAGCGGGCAACCGTAGCTTGGCGTCTCCACAGTTCAGTCAACGTTATAACGATTTGCTCGCACGCCGTGAAGCTGGTAAGCGCGTAGGTCTCTAATTTTACTTATAAAGGAAACTAAAGCATGGTCAACACTATTTATAATGGCAACCTGACTCGTCCGCACTGGGGCGGCGCAGACTCCGACGTAGACGTTCACCTGGAAGTGTACCAGAACGAAGTGGATACCCGCTTCCAGTACCAGGCTCTGTTCCTGGGCCTCTCCAGCCAGCGCTCTATCAGCGGTTCCAACACCTACCGTATTGACCGCCTGAACACCTCCTCGGTGAAGGGTCGTCGCTCTGGTGAGGCGCTGGATAGCACCCCGGTCCGTAACGATAAGATGATTATCGTGGTGGATACGGTGCTGTATATCCGTAACCCGATTGACTACCAGGATGACTGGACCGGCCCGGACTTCCTGACCGAGATGGGTCAGAACAACGGCTCTGAGTTCGCAGAGGTCTTCGACCAGGCGCACCTGATTCAGCTCATCAAGGGCCGTTCCTGGGTTGCCCCGGCGCACCTGAAACCGGCGTTCAATGACGGTATCGAGGTGGGCGCAGCTATCCTTGTTCCAGGTAACACCTCCGCCACGCAGCTGACTCAGGCTGAGATGGAGGCTAACGCCATGAACATCAACCTGGCGCACAAGGCTGGTATTGATGAGCTCATCAAGCGCAAGACCCCGCTGGCGGATATGGTCACTCTGGTGGATGTCGATACCTATTCGCGTCTGCTGGAGCATCCGAAGCTCCTGAACATCGAATTCGGCCCGTCCAACAACGACGGTTACAAAGACCGTCGTGTAGTGAAGATGAACGGCGTGCCGGTAGTAGAGTGCACCGAGTTCCCGACCTCGGCTGGTACGCACCCGCTGGGCTCTGCTTACACCGTCACCGATGGCGATGCGCTGTGCCGTATGGTGACTTTCAGTAAGTCCAAGACCCTGGTGACTGTTGAAGCTAAGCCGTTCACCTCCCGTATCTGGGACGATGAGCGTGAGTTCAGCAACGTTCTGGACTGCTACGCAATGTACAACATCGGCCTGCGTCGTCCGGACACCGCTGCAGTGACCAAGTTCACCCTCACCACCAAGACGGCCTAATTGGAGGTTCAATGGCAGTAATCGCTACGTTCGGTCTGGAGACTCTCCAGGCCAATGCAGCTCAGCGGGAGGCGGTTAAGGCCGCCACCGATGTAGCTAAGAACATCCAGGTGGCCTCGGTCGAGTCTGGCCGCAAGGCTACCAAGAAAACCCGTAAGGCGGCGGATGCAGCTGCCGACACTGCGGAAGAGTAATACGCGCCCCTGGTGCCTTCGGGTGCCAGGGGCTTTTTTTTTGTCCCTGTCTTAAAGGTCCAAGGGGTCTTTAATAGAGGAACAAATATGAGAGAGTTACTAATGTATGACCCTACCAGCCCAAGCGGATTACGCTGGGGGGGGGGGGTTGATGGGTACCGTAATACATACAAAGCAGGCGATGTTGCTGGGTGTACACACTCTGGGCCTACTGGATACTACCAGATAGTTGTACGTGGTAAGAAGTACATGAGTCACAGGGTGGTGTACTTTCTGGTACACGGAGAGTGGCCGGATACCGTAGACCATATAAACGGAAACCGCAAAGATAACCGGATAGAGAACCTGCGCGCCGCCACTAAGCGACAGAACTTGTGTAATCTGACCAAGGCTCGGGGCTTCTACTTTGCCAAGCAGCAGGGCAAGTTTGTGGCTCAAATATGCAATTACGGCAAGAATCGCACAATTGGCAGCTTTAATACAGCACTCGATGCGCGCGCAGCGTACCTACGCGCTAAACTTGAAGAGCACGGTTTCGTGCCGGGGGTGGTTTATTCGTGAATTAGAAGCTATTAACCTGACGCTAGAAGCCCTGGGGGAGTCTCGCGTTATGGACGTCAATACTAGCAATCCCAGTGCGGGGTTAGCCCGCTCTGCGCTCGCGCGTAATCGCCGGGGCCTGCTCAGTACCGGGTACTGGTTCAACGTGGTTTGGCGGGAAGTCGCCCCCACTGCTGATGGCTTTATTAAAGTGCCGTGGAACCAACTGGCTGTGTACGATGCTGGCTCTGACTCCAAGTATGGGGTACGTGATGGGAACCTGTATGACCTGATGGAGCAGAACCAATACTTCGACAGCCCCGTTAAGCTGAAAATAGTCCTGGACTTGGACTTTGAGGACCTGCCGGAGCATGCCGCTATGTGGGTGGCTAACTACACCACTGCACAGGTATATCTCAACGACCTGGGTGGCGACAGCAACTACGCGAATTACGCACAGGAGGCTGAGCGCTACAAGAGTATGGTGCTGCGCGAGCATCTGCGCAATCAGAAGTTCAGCACCAGCAAGACACGCTTTGCACGCAGAATCCGCCGCGCTCGTTTTATGGTTTAAGGAGAGGTTATGGCACAAACACCTATACGGGCGTTAGAAGGTACCATTCAGAGCTTGCTGCAGGGTGTCTCCCAGCAGGTTCCAAGAGAGCGCCAGCCCGGGCAACTGGGGGCGCAGCTGAATATGCTCAGCGACCCGGTTTCCGGTATCCGCCGTAGACCGCCGGGTGAGATTGTCTGGGAAAGCACAATCGATAACCCTGGGCTTGATTCCCTGTTCACTGAATACGTAGAGCGTGGGGCTGACGGTAGGCACCTGCTGATTAACACCAGCAACGGTAACTGGTGGTTGCTGGCTAAGAATGGAAAGACCATCCTTAATTCCGGCAATGACCCGTACTTTGTTACCACCGTAGGCCAGACCTCTTTGCAGACCGCAAGCATTGCCGGACTGACTTATATCCTGAATACGGAGATGGCCCCGAGCACAACCGTGGACAATACTGGGCGCATCGACCCCAGCACCACCGGGTTCTTCTACGTTAAATCCGCAGCATTCCAGAAACGCTGGAACGTCACCGTTACCTCTGCGGGGGTAGACTACTCAGGGGACTACACCGCCCCAGCTGCTGGTAGCACCAGTGGTAACGCTGAGGAGGTATCTGGTGCTTACGTTGCTCAGCAACTGCGTGACTCTCTTGTAGCGAATGGGTTGCCAGCTGGGAACGTGAGCGTACGTGGCGCGTACCTGTTCTTCTATGGGTTAAGCAACTGCGTGGTATCCTCTGACGCGGGTGATACTTACGCTGTGGTGTCCAACCAGTCTCGTGTAGACCAGGAGCAGGACCTGCCTGCACAGCTCCCCGCAGAAGCCGATGGGGCGATGTGTCGTGTAGGTACAGCCTCGTCAGAGACGGCGTGGTACCAGTACAGTTACAGCACACGCACCTGGTCTGAGGTGGGGGCATACGGCAGCATCACCAAGATTACGAACATGCCCAGAGAACTTGCTGCAGATGACAACATCATTGCGCGGGATTGGGAGGGGCGCTTAGCAGGCAACGACGATAATAACAGTAATCCTGGTTTCGTAGAGAATGGTTATATCACAGGCATCGCAGCTTTCCAGGGCCGCTTGGTTCTACTCAGCGGCAGCTCCGTGGATATGTCGGCCTCGGGCCTGTATCAGCGCTTCTACCGCTCTACTGTGACTTCCCTGCTGGATACAGACCGTATCAGCATTAGCTCTGCGTCTGCGCAGGATTCGGTGTACCGCACCGCTGTGCAGTTTAACCGGGACCTGGTCCTGTTTGCTAACAGCATGCAGGCGGTTGTGCCGGGCTCTGCAGTGCTTACGCCTACCAACGCAAGCATCAGCATCACCAGCACCTATGATTGTGACGGCCGTGTGACTCCGGTGATGGCGGGGCAGACAGTAATCTACCCGAACAAGCGCAACGACAGTTACGCCGGTATTCTGGAGTTAATCCCGTCGCCGTACACCGCTGCGCAGTACACTACGCAGGATGCCACGGTGCACCTACCTCGGTATATCCCAGGCAGGGTATTGCAGATGCAAAACTCCAGTGTCACCAATATGGCCTTCTCGCGCATGTCTGGAGAGCGTAATAGCCTGCTGGTCTACGAGTTCATGTGGGGCGGAAGTGACGGCGCTAAGATGCAGGCGGCGTGGCATAAATGGTCGTTCCCGTATCCAATCCTGAGCGTACAGGCGCTGGAGGACGAGGTGTTCTTGTACATGCAAGGGCCCAGTCTCAGCAACAAGCTCCTGATTGTGTCTATGGACCCGCGTGAAGGTTATCAGCTGGGCTCAGAATACCGCGAAGCCTACTCGGATTTGCAGAAGCAAGTTCAAGTACAAGACGGGGCGTTCACTGTTCCAGAGGTACTGCGCCCCGTTGGGTGGGAGGACAACTACAAGGAAGAGCTTATATTAACGTACCTGCCCAGTAACCTAATGGGGCCTACTGAGGTTGGTATCAAGGAGATTGCCGGGGAGAATACCTTACGGGTTGTGCGCGGAGTACCTGATGGCACCTATGTAATCGGGCGGCGCTACCGCAGTACGTTCACTCTAACTGCGCCTATTCTGCGGGACCAGAATGACAAGCTCGTGGGGAGTGGGCACGTGCGCCTGCTACGCCTGGATGTAGCGGTGCGTAACTCTGGGCACTTCGATGTACAGGTACTAGATACCCCACGGGACGTAAACTGGGGCGGGGAACTAACAGGTATCCTGATGAACTCAAAGGAGCTGACGCTAGGGCAGACCCTGCGTATGGACCTGGCTACTATTACAGTGCCATGTCGTACTAACGCAGACACAACCGAGGTGACGCTATTTACTGAAGGTTCTATGGAACTGAACGTGCTGGATATCTCGTATATCCTGCGCTACAACCAACGCAGACGGAGAATTTAATATGGGTATGTGGTGGGCAGCCGCCGCCCTAGCAGGCTCTAAACTGCTAGGTGCTGGGGCGCAGATTGAGGTATCCAAGGCACGGAACAAGGCCGTAATCCAGCAAACTGCCAAGCAGCTCAACGATATTGCGCTGCAACGCGCCCAGTCCAGGGACCGGACTGAGGTGTCGCTGTTTAACATCCAGCAGCAGAGGCTGCAGGCCCAGAGCCAAGTCGGACTGCAGGCGGCGTCTTCCGGCACTATGGGGGCGTCGGTTAAGGATGCCGTAGCCACCGTTAACACGGTGGCGGGACGTCAAGAGGCCAGTGTACGGGACCAGCAGGCAACCCAGGAAGAGGGCTTCCGCATGCTGGTGGATAAGACCGTTGATTCCGGACTAGCGAATATGGACATGGAGAGCGGTTACGACAAGATGTTCAACATGGCCCTCAGCGTAGGTGGGCAGATGCTCGGACAGTACGTTGGTAATAAGCTATCAGAAACTACACCGGAACCTAGTGCACCCAGCGTGGAGCCTACAGCACAGAGCTCGTTTCTGTACGACCTGTGGGGCAGCAAAGGGGATAGCAAGGTTCACACCTGGTAAATAGAGAGGGAAGTAAATGCCTGTAATTCAACCCACCCGGCAGGGGCTTAATATTGGTGGAGTACAACTCCAATCCAATGAGGTACAACTACCCTCTTCTGCCGGTGAAGTAGCAGTAGACGCAAGCAAGGCCAACCGATTAGCCGCACTGTCCGGATTCGTACAGGACTTCGGGGTAGGCTTCGAGAAAGGAATCAAAGAAAATGCAGCCGCCGCCACAGTGCGCGGCGCTATGGATGCCCAGGGTGCCGTGGATGCAATGGCCTCCAAGGATGAGGCTGTACAGAAGCAGAACATATTCGTGCGTGAAGCCTACCAGGATGGCTACGTATCCGCTGCTGCGTATGACTCGCTAGCCAAGTGGCGCACAGATAGCATCGCACGGGCTAAGAAAGCTGCTGAGTCTGGCCTGACTGACGAGGAATTCCAGCAGCAGGAGCAAGAGCATGTCCAGTCAATGTCAGACAAGCTTGGTATGTATCTCCCGGATATGTCCAAGCAGTCTGCTACGAATATACTACAGCAGCTCCGTGCTACCAGTATGGCGAACTACACAGCCTTCCAGAAAGGTCGAGCTGCGTTTGCCCTTGCCCAGGCTGACCGCGCCCTCGACCGTGGTCTTAGCTCGTCCAGTGATGAGTTCTATCAGCGCCTACAAGCAGGGCAGGGCGCCGCTGCGCAGATGTCTATCAAGACTGGCTTAGACAGCATCCTGGCTGCCGAGCACCTGGACAAGAGCAAGAAGCTGGACCGGGCCAAGCAGTATCTGGTCAGCGTAGCGCAGCAGACACAGGACCCGCTGGTAATCAACCAGCTGCAGGAAATGGCCACTAAGGAACTTGGTGTCAACTCTGTAGACGTCAATGCGGCGCTGTATCAGGAGTTCAAGCGCGCCGGTGCTCAGATTGAGACCCAAGCCCGTTTCGAAATCTCCGATGAAATCCAGTCTCTTGAGGGGCAGACCCCAGAGCAGCAGGAACAGACAATGGCGCGTATTCGTAGTCGCGTCATTGAGCTGTCGGCATCGGACGTGCTCAGCGCCGGGACTAGCATGGAGTTCTGGAACAAGGCCCAGACCATTCGTGAGAAGGCAGCAGACGCTCAGGCATTGCGCACGGCGATTACTGGGAATATGCCAAGCTCCACCCTGGCTGGGATGTACAAGGGGGACCTGGGTAAGGCACGCAACGAGCTGCTCAAGAGCTTTCCGGACACCCCAGAAGGGAACCTGCAGCTGCTGGCATACGGAAGCAACAGCAAGGATGCGTGGGCCGTCAACGAGGCGCACAAGCGCATGTCTTCGGACATGGCACGTACACTGACTACACTGGACCAGCTCGGTGAGGATGGCGAGGTTTCCCGCGAGAACGTCAGCAGCATCAACTTGTGGGCGCAGGCTTATAGCACCAGTACGGATTTAGGAAAAATGGCACTGCTGTCTGAGGTCCCGTCTGAGTGGCAGGGGGTGGTGCAGAAAGCTATTGCACAAAACCCAAGCAATGCCAGCAATACTATCTTGGACGACCTGCGCCGCCAGGCGCGTAACAAGGCCAGTGGGCGCTACAGTAATATCCAAAGTAACCCCACGGACAAGATGGTGGACCCTAGTGGCACCAGCAACTGGTTCAGTTTCTTTGGCGATGCCGACGCTCAGCGCCAGGAAGCGCGCGCTGCTATGGAGGAGGAGTACCGTTACACGTACAGCCGCAACCCAGAATCTCTGGTAGGTAAGGATGCCGAGGACATCAACACGATGCTCAAGGGTAACATACAAGCCCGTAAGCTCGAGCTGGAAATTGCCGGTACGCCGCGGCACGTGTACCTGCCTGCTGGTACCTCTCTGCAGTCTATCATGGGTGACTACAAGGGCGACCAGGAACAGTTCAAGGCTACGCTGCAACAGCAGATTCAAAACCAAGTCCAGGCTATCACTGACCCCAGCAACATGGAGCGTGTAGTAATCCAGGCTGCTACGGCAGGCAACGCAGGTCAGAATATGACCGTAACCGTGTTCGACAAGAAGGGCACATTCCAGACTATGTCTGTGAACCTTCGCGACGTTCAGTCTACTGCACAAGCTGCGTATGATTCAGCACTGGCTGGAGAGATGAAGATTGGCGGCGAGCAAGTGGGTGTACGTCCCGCCACCTTCTACGACCACGACAACGGACGTGCTGTCAGCGTACAGGTCAATGGTCGTAATGCGGTTGGGCTGGAACCATCGCTGTTTAGTGACATCCTCGCCACCACTATGAAGTTCGAAGGGTTCCGAGAAGGCAAGGGCAAGGGTAGCATAGGCTTTGGTCTGCACGTTAACTCTGGCATGCCAGTTCCTCAGAAAGTAACCATTGACGACGGTATCAGTATCCTCAAATCCTCTATGGAGAAGCAGTACGTTCCGAACGTGCAGAAGCAACTCAAGGGGCAGGGTTTGAATGCCTCCGACGAGGCGTTAAAGGTTATGGTGGACCTGAACTATCACGGCGGTAACGGTAGCTCTGGCCCCGTAGCAGAGGCGGTGGCACAGGTACGCAAGGCTGCTAAGTCCCCGGTGGGGGCGTATCAGTACCCTGTATCTGAGGCCCGGGGTAGGGCTTGGCAAGCGCTGCGTAATACCCCGGCGTACAAGCAGGCCCAACCTGGGCGTAAGAAGTACCTGGAACAAAACCTACGTGATTGGCTCTTCGAAGCAACGCACTAACTAGAGGCCCTTCGGGGCCTCCCCTTATCAAAATTCTTTTAGGAGGTATTATGGCTCAGTTTCTGAACCAAGAACCGAATCCACAGGAAAAGGATTCTGCTAAGGGCGCAACACTTAAACCTGCGCCTGAGCGCGTAGATTGGAATGATGCTGGAGATAACGGCCTGAACGCACTGGAGCGTGCCTCATTACTGGCGCAGGCAAAGGCCCCGGCTACTACAGCCGCAGAGAGCTTTGCGTCGGGTATGGGCAACAGCATCATCGCTGCCGCTATCCGTAAGGCCTCTGCTCCGGCATTTGACCGAGACCCGAACTTTAATGCTAAGCAGACCCTGGGTAGCGATACTCGGGCTAAGCTGTATGCCCCAAATCAGGAAGAGATTGAGTACCTACACGACTCTGTGTCGGTAGAAGATTACAACTACCGCATGCAGCAGATGCTTGAGCAGCGTGACCGTGACCGCTTAATGGCCGACAACACAGTAGCTGGGTTCGCGGGTATGCTGGTAGGCGACTCCCCGTTCATCCTGGCTCCGATGTCTGCTGCTGGTATTGCCGGTCGTGCGGGCTTAGCTGCACGTACCGCTATCCGCGCTGCTGACGTAGGCTCTGCATTCTACGCACAGGACCAACTGGGGCAGTCTGCTGCGGTAACTGCACTGATAGCGGGCGTAGCTGGGTTAGACCAGCTCTGGGATATGTCTAAGGCTGCTAAAGCTGCCGCTAAGGCTCGTACTGGGCGTGAGCCTATGTTCGACCCAGAAGCGCCTACAACTCGTACAGCGAGGGATGCTAATGTTACCGGAGTAGGAGAGGGGGAGGAAATCCTCACTAAGACACTGGACGAAAGCATCCAAGTATCTAGAAACAATACCGCCTCCGTGAACATGAAAGCGCAGCACGTAGTTCAGTTCTTGAAGAAGTCTGGGCACTTGACAGCAGGCCAGAAGGCTATTCTGGACACGCTGGGTGACGCTGTAAATGACATTGATTTTAAACTGGTAGCAGGCTCCGCAAACCGTAGCCGCTACACTTATGCACAACAAGATTTAGCTAAGCGAGGAGAGGTATCTCTGCGCGCGCCTAAGCGAGCTAATGGCAGCACCTGGACTACAGCCGGGGACGCACTGCGCGCCATGGATGCAGACACAAGCAGGGTAGCTGTGCACGAACTGATTCATGCCGCCACTGCGCGCGCCGTTGACAGTAACCCCGAGATTGCTAAGCGCCTGGAGGAAGTGCGTGCTGTTATTGCAGCTGACTCCACCCTGACGCCACGTATGCGGTATTATGCAAGCAACGTGCACGAGATGCTTGCAGGCTTAGGCGACAGCCCGGAGTGGGTTGAGCACCTGGCACGGACGAAATCCCCCACCGGCAAGAGCATGCTCCGCCAACTGGGCGAGTACATCATGAATGCCCTGGGCATCAAGGCCAAAGGTTCTGCCTTGGAAGATGTCTTGGATGCGTACGAGGACGCCGTTAAGTGGACAGCTAAGGATTATGCAGACCAAGCCCAGGGCTTCCGTAGCGAAGCCTTCCAGGACCTGGCGGGCAGCACTACCCTCAACGAGGCTAAGGGTGCCCAAGCTATGCTGGATGGCGCTAAGAAGAAGCTCGCTACTATGTTTGCCCTGTACGACAACATCGCTCAAGGCAATGAAGACTTGGCTAAACTGCTAGTGTCGGACGCGTCCGCCGTAGGTGGCCGTCGCCCATCTGTAGTGGACTTCAAGCGCAACCTCACTTTGGAGATGGATGCTAGCGCCAGCGTAGTGGAAGACGCTATCCTGGGCGCGTTGAAGGATAAGGGTGTAGGTTTCTCTGAGCGCTTCTTCCATCGTAGCAAGTTCCGAGCCGAGCGGGCTGCACTGGAAGACCGCCTGGGCAAGTACCTGGATGCTGCTTATAGCGCCGACGTAAACGGGCGTCCTGTGCCTGTACCTGATGCAGAGATTGCCCCACTGGTAGACGCATACCGCAGGTCCGGGTGGGCGGGTAAGTGGTACGAGCATATGCGCGCCGCTGGTTTGGTTGACGATGGTGCGTTGGTTAAATCTGACTACTATTTCCCGCGTCAGTACAGCTACGACAAGATGCGTCAAGGTATCGCACAGGGTAACACTCTGGACGACTATCGCGCCCTGTTCAGGTCCGCCCTACGGGACGTGTACCCGAGCATGGAGTCAGAGGTAGTGCAGCGTGTTGCCAAGGAGATGGTTGACGGTATCTATAACGGCCGCGCCGGGCAGTCTGGCCCTATGTGGAAGCAGCTGATTAACGGCATGGGTAACGATGAGATAGTTATGGCTATGCGTAGCGCTGGTGTAGAGGAGTCTGCAATCCAGAGCTTCCTGGCTGGTAACGTACGTGAATCCGGCAGCACATCCCCTGCGCGGAACCTGCGCCAGCGTACTCGGTTCAATATGGACAAGGAGTATCTGGTGAATGGTAAGAGCATGCGCATGCAGGACCTGATGGATACTGACGTAGCCAAGGTTATGCACGGGTACACTAACCGTATGTCCGGCCGTGTAGGTATGGCCTACGCAGGCGTACAGGACCTGGGGCAGCTCGCTAAGATGGTTGATGAGTCCAAGCACGCGCTGGCGGATTCCGCTAAGTGGGAGAAGACTGTCAATGACACCATCGACTTTATCCTGGGCGGGGCACCCGCTGATGCCGGACAGCTTCCGGACTTGCTGCGTGCAGCCGGGAACATGGCGAACGCTACCATGCTTAAGAACTCCGGCCTGTATCAGCTGACTGACACTGCTTTAGCTATGAAGGAGTTCGGCATGGCTAGAGTGCTGCGCAGTATGCGTGACCGGCCTTGGTTCAAGGAGGGTGCTGTGGCTATCAAGACCCCGGATATGGCTGCTCGTCTAGACACCGTGCTGCGGGGTAATATCCAGAAGGAGATGCGCTTCCGCTGGTTGAATACGTACGCCGACGATAACCTGGACCTGACCCGTCAGGCCTCCTGGTTCAACGTCACCCAGAACGTTGGGCAGGCTGCACGTCACGTCAACGGTATGAGCATGGTGCATCGGCTGCAGGTTAACCTGAACTCCGGTATTGTGGCGGATGAGCTTACGCAGATGTTCAAGGGCGATGCCGAGGCGTTTAAGCGTCTGGAGCGTTTCGGGCTTACCCGCGACGTTGCGGACCGAGCTATCGCTGCCAACAAGGCTAACCCGGGCGCCATGTTCCAGCCGGACCTGCAAATGCAAGTCGAGGTTGTGGGGACGCGTATGATGGACTACCTGGTACAGCAGGTTCGTACTGGCGAGACTTCACACTTTGCACAGTTCAACCCCATCGGCAAAGTCATTGTAGGGTACCAGAGCTTCGCACTGGCTGCCACTAACAAGATTCTGCGTAGAGAGCTGAACGATGCTGGGTGGATTGGTGTAGCCCACATTATGGCGTACCAGTTCCCATTGATGCTGCTGGCTACTATGGCCAAGCACGGCATGGACGGGAAGGACGTAGACACCCAGAAACTCATCGGCGAGTCCGTGATGGGTATGAGTGCCATTGGCGGTATATCCTTACTGCAGGATATCTTCCTGGGGGATTCTCCCCGACACTCGTTGGCGTCTATGGGTTATGTCACGGGACTACTTGGGGCTGTGCAGGGCCTGGCTACCGGTAATATGGATATCAAGACCTTCACTAAGCAGGTACCGCTAATCCAGGAATTCGCACCTACGCGAGCTATCATCAATAACTTTGGAGACGACTAACGTGGCATTCAGCTGGCAAGAACAAATCAAGTCAGCTGGTACCCAGGATATCCAGTGCGATATTGAGTATTTGGACAAGTCCTATATTCATGTATACCTAGACGGTGTGGAAACCACTGGGTACACCTGGACCAGCTCTACTAATATCAGGCTAAACACAGCCTTGGCAGCAAGCACGACTGTGCTACTAATCCGCAAGACAGAGCGGGAGTATCTGTACATTGAGTTCGCCAGTGGTTCTCCGTTCATTGAGGTAAACGTAGACTCCCAAAACACTCAGTTCTTGCACTTAGCGCAAGAGCTGGTGGAGGGTCGGGCTATCCCCGGATTCTACGGCACTATTAGCATGAACGGGTACCGCATAACCGACTTAGCTAACCCAATCAACTCCCAGGATGCTACTACTAAGGCGTACGTCGATGCCGCTGATACCTTACTAGGGAAGCGCATTGACGCAGAGGCCGCTACGCGGAAGGCCGCTGACGATGCCTTGAGTATGCGTACGTCCGCTCTGGAGAACACCTTTATAAGCGGAGTGGAGACAGTAAGTTACCCTTGGAGTACAGTGTTAGCCGAGGCTACAGACGAAGTAACTCCCGGTTTGGCCTTCACTAAGGCTGTAGTGGAAATTAATGGGGTTGGACAGATTCGTGGTTACAGTTTCGAGATTGCAGATAATACGATACTGTTTGCAGAGACCTTACCTGCGGGAACTATTGTAGCCGCTAGACTGGGGGCCGACGTAACTGCGGGGGATGGCTTCGCCTCACAAGCATCCGTAGATTACTTGGCCGACTCCTTGGGAGATTTGGCGTATCTGGACAAGGCTGCAGCTGTATCTAACGCAACAGGCACAGGGGATGTAGTGGATAAATTTAATGCTCTACTGGCAGCGCTGCGCACTAGTGGGGTGCTAGGAACGTAACAGGAGAAAATATGGCAGGGGCAGCTAAACGTAGTCGCCTCTCGGAGCTGCACCGCATGTTCACCGAGGCCTTGATTGAAGAAATCAAGCAGTCTAAGGAAGATGAGGTGCCGCTCCCCGCCGCAGATAAATCAGTTATCGCCAAGTTCTTGAAGGACAATGACATCACCGCGGACGCAGATTCCGAGGAGATGCAGGACCTTCGTGATGAATTCGATGACGAACTAGCGGCGCGTAGAGAGGCGCGTAAGCAAGAGATTCTAAATAAAGTTGGTGGTTCAGACTCTGAGGACTTACTAGAAGGAATTGTCTAATGATATCGGCGAAGACTGCGCGAAGACTGCGCATGCTCAACCAGAAACTTACTGGTTATAGTGCGAATCCGCGCAGTATCCCCAAAGAGGAGCGCGAGGATATCGCGATGATGATGGCCGCCGCTCTAAGCGACTTCCGGGAATTTGCGTACATCGGTATGCGGTTCCTGGGCTTTACTCTCACGGACATGCAGGCCGACATTGCAGAGTACATGCAGAAGGGCCCTAGGAAGCGCATGGTGGCTGCGCAGCGTGGTGAGGCTAAGTCTACACTAGCTGCACTGTACGCCGTCTGGAGGCTCATCCAGGACCAATCATGCCGTATCTTGATTGTGTCAGGCGCAGAGAAGCAGGCGTCCGACGTTGCGAACCTTATCATCCGTATGCTGGAAACCTGGCCGCTGCTGTGCTACTTGAAGGCCGACCCTACTCGTGGGGACCGTACTTCATTCGAAGGTTACGATGTTAACTGCGACCTGAAGCCGCTGGACAAGTCCGCCAGCGTAGCCTGTGTAGGTATAACCGCATCCCTGCAGGGGAAACGTGCGGACCTGTTGATTCCTGACGATTAACATCATGGTCGTCATTAAACCCCTTGAATTCGGTGGAAACCCAGACCGGGCAACACCGAGCGAAGCCTCATTTGAGGAACGTGTAACGACTATCCGTAAGGAGTACTGGCAAGTGCCGGGAAGCGGGGGGCCTCAGTAATTACTGAGTGAAGATATAGTCTACTCTGCATGGGAACATGCAGTATCTACTACTTAACAATTTGGAGAATAGCAATGTCGAAATACACTATCGGCGCTAAGTTTAAAAACCGTCAAGGCTCTACATTCACACTAATACGTCATGAAGGCGGTCCCTTCTGGACTGTGAGGTTTGAGTCTGGTTATGAAACTGTGGCTAAGACACAGAACATTGTGTATGGTAAGGTTAAAGATTACTTACGGCCATCGGTATATGGGGTCGGGTATATCGGGTCTGGTATGAGGATTCCTACCAGAGAGTCCGGGGATGTGGTCCGTAAGCACTATGACCTATGGGCTAACATGATTAAACGAACAGCACAAGAGAAGGGCTATGAGGACGTAACAGTCCACCCTGCTTGGCATAACTTCACAACCTTTAACTCAGAGATTACTGCTCTGGAAGGTTATAGTGATTGGCTGCTTGATTCAGCCGGATATCACTTAGATAAAGATTTAAGCGGCAGTCGTACTTACTCCAAGAGTACGTGCCGATTTATCCCAGCCTCTGAGAACCTGTCAGATGCAAGCAACCGTCGCTGGGGTAACAAGTAGTAGGTAGGGGGAGAAGTAACGCCCTCCCTTTAATGTATAGGATTGAGACCACCAAGAACGGTTTAACGCAAACCCAGCGTGAGCAGCTGCTGATGATTTCTAAAGACTTCGCAGCTATCTGTACGCACGGGGATACACTGTACCTTGGTACTCCGCAGACCAAGGACAGTATCTATAAAACTCTGCCGGGACGTGGCTTCGAGGTCCGCGTATGGCCCGGGCGCATTCCGTCTGTTGAAATGGAAGAGCGATATGGAAGTACACTTGCTCCTTATATCCTGGAGCTTATTGAGCGCGGCTATAAACGCACCGGCTTCGGCGTCGACGGGACGCTAGGCGAGAGCACGGACACCGGGCGCTACGACGAGGATGCACTGATTGAGAAGGAGCTGGACTTCGGTCCGGAAGGCTTCCAGCTGCAGTACATGCTCGACACTACCCTGTCCGACCAGATGCGTACGCGTATCAAGCTCTCGGATATGCTGGTTTACTCTGGCAGCCAGGATTCCTCCCCGGAGACATTCTCCTACATTGCGGACCGCAGGTACCTGTACCAGCACGAGCATGAGGGGATTATGGGCCAGCAGATGTACTTCCCGGCATTCTACGGGGACATGCACCTGCCGTACCAGCATAAGCTAATGGTCATTGACCCAGCTGGCTGTGGTAAACTTCTTTACTGCCTCAGCCTTAACAACACCCATTAAATTCGGTGAAACTCTCTACGAGACAATACCGAGCCAAGCCACTTAGGTGGAAGGTGTAACGACTAATTGTACATCTAAAGTTAGATGGAAACAGTGGGCCTTGACTTATGGTCAAGTGAAGATATAGTCTGAACTATACGGTGACGTATAGAGGAAGAGTAACGACCTTCCGTAACATTAATAGTCGAGATATGCTAAGGAGCATTAAATGACAAACTTTAAAAGCATCAAACATGTAGACCGCCAACGCCTGTACAAGGTATACCACATCCGTAAGATTGGGTGTGAAGATACCTCGGAAGGGTACATTGGTATTACTAAGAACTCCCTTAAGTTTAGACTTTCCCAGCACATGACCAGTAAGCGTCCAGTAGGGCAGATACTGAGAGAGCTTGGGAAAGACTCTGTAGAGATAGTTAAACTCGCGGAATTACCATTCGATGAGGCTTGTCAAATGGAGTACAACCTACGTCCTAAATTGCGGATGGGTTGGAACTACATGGCAGGCGGGGCACAAGCTGCTCCGGAATGGTATAAGCACAAGGTAGGGTTTGATGCAAGGTTCCAACCGGGGCAATTACCTCACAACTACGGCACTGGTAAGCGTGTACGTTTAACCGGTCCAGAAGGTGAAGTGTTTGAGCCTGAAGTCCTGGAAGCATTCTGTGCAGAGCACGGTCTTGTTAGACAGAACGTTCATAAGGTATGCAAAGGGCGGCGTAAGCATACTAAAGGTTGGACCGCAGTATACATCTCCTAGTTGGGTGATGAAGTTTCATACGCTGCTGGTGGTGCTGCGAACTCGTACATTCACCTATTCTCCGTAGGCGGCTTTCAAGGAGGCGTCAGCGAAGAGAACATTGATAAACTGATTGACCTGTGCGTAGAGTTAGACATCCCGGATATGGTGGTGGAGAGCAACATGGGGCACGGCACCGTGTCTATGCTTATTCTGAACCGGTTACGGGAGCGACGCCTCGTCGGTATCGGCGTAAGGGACCTGAACAACTCCACGCAGAAAGAGCGTCGTATCATCGACACAATCAGCCCAGTTACTCGTCGTCACCGCCTGGTGGTGCATGAGCGTGCTATTCACGACGATATCAGCACCTGTATGGCGTACTCCCGCGATAGGCGTTGGCTGTACTCTGCGTTCGCGCAGTTGTCCGGTATCACGTACGACCGAGGTAGTCTGGCGAAGGATGACCGAGCAGATGCAATCGCCATGATGGTGGCTACGCTGAACGGGCATCTGGTAGAAGATGAGAAAGTAGTAGCTGAGCGTGAGTCTGAGAAGATGGCTCGGGCCTTCATTGAGAATCCCCTGGATTGGGCACAGAATAAAGTGTCTAAGGGGCTCCGGGGTGTAGCTGCTCGGCTGCATAACCGGAGCAGAGGTAAACAACATAGAGGAAGAAGATAATGGCATTTGCAAGTTCCACTTTGGCGCAACGTCAAGCAGTACGTGACGCTGCCGTCGAGTTAGATAAGGCCGTGACTCTTGCACACGATACAGGACCGCTGTCGGCATTGGGCCCCGCTGTAGATACGGCAGGAGAAACACTGGTGTCTGCACTAGCCGCCACTGGTTCAGCTACCCCGGATAATCAGGTTATCGTGAGCAATGGTGCTACAGGTAAGGTGACGAACAGCACCGGTGCGCAGAACATTACCGGCACTTTACAGGTGGGGGACGGGGCATTAAAGCAAGTAGTACTGCCTGCAGCCACTACAATGGTCAGTAATGCAGCCGCAGTGACTATTGCTGACAGTGCTAATAACAAAACCGTAACAGGTTCCGCTGTAGTAGCTAACGGCGCAGTGTCCCGCGTAGCAGCACCAGACACGGCCGCTATCGTTACTAACGACCAAGCGCTGACCGGAGTAACTCCCACAGGCACCTTCACCAATACCGTTACCTTTGCAGTGACCGACGGTGTTATTACTGGCATCACCCTCTCCTAACTTATAAGGAATATATTATGGCAATTGCAAAAGCAACCTCAGCACAACAGCAGGAGCTGCTGCGTCAGCTGAACATTCTCGGTAAGGACCTGTATGCTATCCTTACGCAGCCGCAGAACGTGGCTCAGACTGGTGCCGCCTTCGATACCAAGATTGCTGCGCTTAAAGCCGCGGTGGCCGAAGTGGAGGCTGCTAGCTAATGTGTAAACTGGTCGCTGGGTTGCTGCTCGCGGTTACTCTAACTGGTTGCTCGGCGACCTCTGCACTCACCGGCTTAGTTGGTTCTAAGCCGGATGTGTCTGCTCAGGTTGGTGCCGAAAACACCAAGCAAACCGTTGGCCTGAACAACAAGGTGGACTCCAGCACCACCAACAAAACCGATGTATCAGATTCTAACGTAGGCACTTTGGACACGTCCAGTAAGAAGCAGGTGCAAACTATTAGCACCGGGACAATCCAGGCAGAGCGCCTGCAGGTAGTTAACAATGATAGTTACAGTCTTATCCTCGCCGGATTAGCCGGGGCCAGTATTCCTATGGTCTTCCTAGTGGTCATTCTGGTGATTCGTAAGCTGTTCAGGAAGAAGGGGCAGCAGGATGATTAAGGTGGGAGACATGGTTGGGTCGGACCTCGCTACCCGGGCAGGCGCAGCAGTTACCGGCGCTACGGTATCAGGAGGTTGGTTGGCAGAGTTAATGAGCTGGAACTGGAGCACTATCAGCTTCATCACTGCGACGGTGTGCGCGGTGCTAACCCTGGCGTGGAATGCGTATTACAAGCGACGTACATTCAAGCTCCTAGAGGAGCAGGCACGTAAGGGGACTATTAAATATGAGTTTAAGGACTAAGGTTATTGCGGCCCTCACGGGGGCCACTATGCTCGGCGGTGCTATTACCGGCGTAGTCCAGCACAACGAGGGCCTGAGCCTTACTGCCTACAAGGATAGCGCAGGTGTCCCTACCATCTGCTATGGCGAGACAAAGGGCGTCAAGATGGGCCAGAGAGCCACTCTGAGCGATTGTCAGAGGCAACTGATAGAATCAGCAGGGGCACATGCAAAGGCTCTTGACGGGCTTCCTATGCAGCTCTCTGACGTAGCTCTGGTTGGGTCTGTAGACTTCATTTATAACGTAGGCGTAGCTGGCTTCAACAGCAGTGCTGTGAAGCGGCACCTCAAAAGCCTGAATTACGCAGCAGCTGGGAAGGTCGTACTGGACTGGCGCTATATTAGCAAGTACCAGCAGAAATCCCCGGGCATCGGTTGGGTGTACAAGGGAAGCAACCGCTGGACCTTCGACTGCTCTCAGTACATTAACGGGCAGCGCAATAAAGTGTGCTGGGGCCTATGGGAGCGCAGACAGTGGCAGAGCAAGGCTATTGGGAATCAGTACAAGAATGTAAATGCTGCGGTGGCAGCTCTTACTAAGACCGGAGGGTAAATGGCGTTAATTAGATTAGTAGCTCCCGAGCGGGTGTTCTCCGACTTGGCGAGCATGGTGGCATATCCAAACTTTCAGGTACAGGACAAGATTATCCTGCTGGGCAGCGCCGGTGGGGACTTCACCTTTACTACTGCTGCGTCGGCAGTGGATAACGGAACTGTGTTTGCTGTGCCTGGTGGGTATCTGCTCCGTAAATTCGTGGGCCCAGCATACAGCTCCTGGTTCAGCAACTGGACGGGCATAGTCACGTTCATGAGCGCGCCTAATAGGCACCTGGTTGTGGACACGGTCCTGCAGGCCACGAGCGTGCTCAACATCAAAAGCAACTCTACGCTAGAGTTTACCGATACCGGAAGAATCCTACCGGATGCTGCGGTTGCACGTCAAGTGCTTAATATTATCGGCTCGGCACCCTCGGCGTTCGTCCCGTTAGCGGCGGATGCCTCAGCGGGCAGCAAAGTCATTACGGTGGCTGCTGGGGCTTTGTCTGTGGTAAAAGGTACGTACTTGTATCTTCGCTCTAATAAGCTGTGCGACGGTGGGCCTAACAAGTACGGGGTAAAGATTTCCCAGATTAGGAAAGTGGTGGGGGTCAGCACCTCCGGTGGCGTCACCAGTATTCGACTGGATAAAGCGCTGCACTATAACTACCACCTGTCTGATGCCGCGGAAGTAGGTATCCCGACAATGGTGGAGAACGTAACCTTAGTATCCCCGTACATCAACGAGTTCGGCTACGACGACTTGAACCGGTTCTTTACTATCGGTATCTCCGCCAACTTCGCTGCGGACTTGCACATCCAGGACGGGGTTATTATTGGCAACAAACGCCCCGGGGCTTCTGATATAGAAGGGCGTAGTGCTATCAAGTTCAATAACTGCGTAGACAGCACCGTTAAGGGTACGTGCTTCTACAACATCGGATGGTACGGGGTAGAGGTGCTCGGCTGCTCAGAGGACACGGAAGTACACGATATCCACGCTATGGACGTACGCCACGCAATCTCTCTGAACTGGCAGAGCACTGCGGACGGGGACAAGTGGGGAGAACCTATCGAGTTCTTAGGCGTTAACTGCGAAGCCTACAGCACAACCCAGGCTGGGTTTGATACTCACGACATTGGTAAGCGTGTGAAGTTCGTTCGCTGCGTTTCGTACGACAGTGCTGACGATGGGTTCCAAGCGCGCACTAACGGGGTGGAGTACTTGAACTGTCGAGCTTACCGTGCAGCTATGGACGGGTTCGCCTCCAACACCGGTGTAGCCTTCCCTATCTATAGGGAGTGCCTAGCTTATGACAACGTACGCTCTGGCTTTAACTGCTCGTACGGCGGTGGCTACGTTTATGACTGCGAGGCTCACGGTAGCCGGAATGGTGTGCGAATCAACGGGGGCCGTGTTAAGGGTGGTCGGTACACCCGCAACTCCAGCTCTCACATCTTCGTCACTAAGGACGTAGCTGAGACAGCGCAGACATCCCTGGAGATTGATGGCGTGAGCATGCGCTACGACGGTACCGGGAGAGCTGTGTACTTCCACGGGACTATGGGCATTGACCCTACCCTGGTATCTATGTCTAATAACGACATGACCGGTCACGGTGTATCTTGGGCATTACTGAGTGGCTATACTGTGCAACCTACGCCTCCGCGCATGTCCAGGAACTTACTGGATGACACAGGTATCCGTGGAGTGGCGACGCTGGTTGCTGGCGAGGCTACAGTCAACGCCCGTGTACGCGGAAACTTTGGCAGCGTAGCTAACTCCTTCAAGTGGGTGTCTGAGGTTAAGTTGACGCGGTTGACCTTTCCCTCTAGTGCTGGGGCCTTGACGGTTACTAGCGTAGCTCAGAACCAGGGTGTGCCTACACCTAATCCAGACCTAAACAGCTTCGTGATTAGGAGCAGTAACGCAGCGGACGTATCCCAGGTAGCCTGGGAGGTGTATCTCTAAGTAGCTCCCTGGGGTATCTCTATGGTATCCCTGGGCACTGCTGGGGTGCACGTCTATACCTGGACCTGAAATTTATTAGACTCACGCGAGCCCCTCCCTCACCCTCAGCGCGAGCAATTGCCCCCATAGGGGGTGCCTAGCGTCAATTTAGGGGGGGGGGGGCACTGCTAGGGCCTACTAGGGTGCGCCAGTGGGCCTCAGCGGCTCTCTGCGCTGCGCTAGGGCTATCGCTAGTGCTACCCTATGCCCTGCACTGTGCGTGGCACTGTGTGGCTCCTGTGCGCTCTACGTGGCACTAGGGCTGCTCCACTGCGTTGCGCAGCTAGCCGGGGCTATCCCTGTGCGCTCCCTGTGGGCCATAGGGGTGCGCTCTGCCTTGCTTATTTTGTGCCTGCCTAGTGGCGCATCCCTTGCTTATTTTGTGCGCCTATTGTGGGCCTGCCTAGTGCCTGTCCAGTGCAGCACCTAGTGGGCCAGTAGCGGGGCCATAGTGGGCCAGCTAGTGCGCTGTAGTGCTATCCCGAGTGCTATCCCTAGTATGCACTAGGCTATCCACTGGCTATCTGTAGTGCTTTACATTGTGCCGATTATATGCTACGCTGCGCGCTCCCCACTAGGGCGCACTTCCACACTCAACACTATCCAGCGCTATCCCAATGCTATCCCTTCTCTCGTACTTTCATTCGAAAGCTAATACAAAATGAAGTTACCGGAGTAGGAGGGGTTTAGGGACACTATATACACTACTACTCACTATGCACTCACTAGTAGGCACTAGTACCTACTAGTAATGCCCTGTATGACCGACCGTAGGGAGGGAAGCATTACCTACCCATTAACTAGCCTCATAGCTTAACCGCTCCCACAGCTTACGCTGTATGGTCGCTGGCTATGAGTCTACTCAACACTTTGTAGTATTGGTTCATACTAGGCAGTATTGGCTAGCAGTGGCTACAGCTAGTGCCAGCACAGTGCTATCCCTAGATTGGTTGAGTATGGTCCTAAGTATTTGCCCTGCTTACCCTTTTTGCTCTTAGAGATAAATATTTGCAAAAAGTACTTGCTTCTTTTGGTTCAATGCAGCTATAGTCCTCCTCACCGGGAGGCACTAGCGACTAGCTAGGCTAACCGGGGCCGAGTCGGGAGGCTCCGCTGGATTAAAGCTAGATAGTGTGAAGGGTTAGACACTCGATAAAAAGAGTTGACACCGCGAAGAACATAAGCTAGATTGAATCCCGAAGTAAGTAGTAAGCTGGTTTGCGGGGAGGTGCAGTGCCTTGACGGTGCAGTGACCACCACAACCTAGATAATCAGTAGTAGTGAAGATGCAACGTCAGGGGCTGAGACGACAAACAGCGGGTGCGCTTAGATGATTGTGCCCTGAAAACGAAATCATCAAGCCCAGCGCGACTGGGGGGCCGGGGGAAACCACGAAGAGGCTGAATCAACGCGGTTGTACAGGTGCTGACTAGAATCAGTAACCCGCCAACCAATAACACTGACCTAAGCAACCGTGCTTAGCTGAGTGTTATACAGGAGCTAAGGAGCTAAGCATGAGCAGACCGATAGACGCCGGTTATAGGTGGCGCAAACAAAACGCAGCTGCGTGCAGGAGGCGCATTTCGGTACTGGAAAGTACAATAGAACACTTCTCTGCGTTGCAGAGTCTCACCCCTAATCAGGTAACGGCGTTAGTCAGTATGCGTATTGAGATTGCCAGACTGAAAGGGCACATAAAGGCGGGAACATGAAGTACAGAGATAAGTTGAAACAACAATTCGAGGGGCTTGAGAAGCTATCCGGTTCGGAATTGAGAAAGCGCCGGGACGCCCTGAACCGTGCAGGGTATACGCAGACCAAGCAATCCGCCACGTTCAGCACCACGGTGCGTGGCAAGACCAAGACTAAGGGTAGCAGCAAAGAGCCCAAGGGCTGGTACACTGTAAATTCACAATTAGGGGGTTAGCATGATGACATTCTTAGCAGTAGTTGGCGCATTCTTTCTTGTCAGCCCGATTCTTCGATTACTGTTCATTATCCTGTTCGTTAGCAAGAAGTGAAGAGTTTACTGATTACAGCCTATAGCATCCTTACGGCGGTGCAGGAGCAGTACCCGGACGCCGCTGTGACTCTCGCGGTGGACGGTAAGAGTAACAACGATATTTGAGGTGGAGAATGCACGGAAAGAATCCTGAGACGCTGCTGATGCGTAAGCAGCAATCAACAATCGAAGGGCTGGCGCGGGAGTACAGCGCGAAGGCAGCGCTGCGCCAGCACTATGAGAAACAAGCAAAGCGCCTGGGTATGACCCTGCGCGGCTACTGCCAACGGTTTAACGTGCGGGGTGTGGTATGAAGTACGACGTGTACCTAGAGACCTATAGCGGTCTGTATTATCTCATCCCTATGGAAGGGGCAATTAATGAGCGTCGCATACTTTTAACCACTGCGGGATTGGTGCGGAGCAGTTACCGAGCAGGTGACGTTATCACCTCTCCGGCTTTTGTATTGGTGGCACGAAACTGCGTGCCTAAGAGAAGCCTATGCTCACAGTAGACGAAACCGCGCTGCTGTGCTGGAAGCTGCTGGAAACACAAGGCAAGTGCGGGTGCCCGTGGGAAACATTCAAAGAGGTTCCAGATGAACTCAAGCAAATCATACCGGTCGAGCGTAGACTCCTCCGAGTTCGTAGGCAGGACTCTACGGTGGTACTCACCACGTACCGTGAGTATACAGAGTCTGCCGCACGGCAGTTGCAAGACCACATCGAATTTGATGTGGTCGCGGCGCTGCTACGGCACGGATATCGTGGAGCCTATACTAGATTTAGGGCGGCTGTGCGCTCATATTATAAGCAACGACAACTCGCCGCGTGGTACGCACGCTGAACTCTTAGTGCATGACGAAGTTCTATTAACTCGGGAGCAAATGAAAATGCAAGAAACTATCAAAGAAACTAACACAGCACCTATCGAATGGAAAGTAGTGTTACCGGAAGGTGCAAACGCACTGCCGATTAAAGAATCAATGTATTCCAGCGGCGATTACTGGACCCCGTTCCAGGACTTGAAAATGCAAGGTTATGACCGCCCACACACTGAGGGCGCACTGCAGGCTCTTATGGGCCTCCTCAAAGTCAGCGCAAACACCCCGGGCTTAGAGGTCACTATAGGCGGAGCACTTCATCCGAAATATCGTGACATGTACAAGGCTGCCGGGCCGTTGCAACGGGTGGACTTGTATAATTCCGGAACTTTCTTCGAACTACTTACCCCGGCGCGGATCACTATCGACAACAAGTTCTGGGAACGTCGCCGCGACTTCTATGAGGACGGAGATGTAGTGGTTGAGCGTGTACTTGCTAGCGTCGAAGCATTCACCGGCTACAAGGTGCACAAGCAAGCCCTGCAGTTATTCGAGCGCATTATGCTTGCACCAGAAGAGCGGCAGCGCCGGGTGTATACTGGGTACGATTACGGCAGCCACATCCGAGACGTGCACGCCGCGGCGCTGCTCATGAAGTTGCACGGTTTCGTAGTGTCTAGATTTGCTGTGCCGCTGGGCTTTGGTTTCCGCAACGGTGAGCCTATCGTGATGCTGGGGCAGCCGCGCATGCACAAGGGCTTCGCTGCGGTTACTGAGTACCGCTGCGTGGAGATGCGCGTAGGTAAGTGGCTCGCTAACTACTACGGCAATGGCGTAGACTTCCGCGATGCTATCGAAGACCTCAAGGCTATGAACGTAGACCCTACAACGTACCTGTGCAAGACCGAACGGGAATGGTACGATGCCTATGAGAGCGGCCCAAGTAGCTGCATGAGCGACTACTCCTTTGAGTGTAGCCCTGTGCGGGCGTATGCCACCACCAGCCACGGGCTGCCGGACAATGGGCTGCGCCTGTTCATCCAGTACACCGGGGAACTGTTCGGCGATGACTTCGAAGTACAGGCACGAGCAATCGTTAACACCGAAACTAACGAGTACGTCCGTGCTTATGGCAACGCTGCGGATGCAATCCTGCGTGGGCATGGGTACACCAGAAACACAGGGTGTCTCGAAGGGGTAATGCTGGCGCGTATACCGCACCCAAGTAACGTTGGTGCAGTGCTGATGCCATACCTAGACAGCAACCAGTGCGGCGTAGATGAAGAAGGGAGTGACGCCTTTGTAATTCGTGATGACCACGGTTATGAGGCGCAGGATCCCGACGGATACATCTACGTGGACACAGAAACTGCCCGGTGTTGCTGCTGCGAAGAGCGCTACCCCGTCGACGACATGCAGGAAACCGCAGATGGGGATATGGCCTGTGATGGCTGCGTTGAAGAGGGGGACTTTGTATATGCAGTTGGCCGAGAAGGGCTGTATAGTCGCTGGAACTGCACCTGGTCTGACTACCACGATGCTTACGTATACGACGAGGACATTGAGTACTGCGCAGTAGAGGGTGTAGTGCACGGCCGGGAAGAGCTGGTGTTTGCACAGGGCCGGCAAGTGCTTATTGAGCACGCAGAAGAGCACCCAGTGCACGGGTTAATTCTCACCGAGCATGCAGCTGATTGCTTGGGAGAGAAGTACCTAGGCAACGACGACGAAGGAGAAGTAGAGGAGGCAGCTTAATGTTCTTGAATCCGCACGGGATTGATATGCAGCTGCTCTTGCAGATACTGCAAACGCATCGGCCTAGCTGGGCGAGTACCAAGTGGTTCGAGCCGCTGCTCGAATGGGCGCTTGGCAGTGATATGCGCTACGCAAAGGACAAGCACGGGAACTACTTCGTGCTGGTGGGGGACTCAGAGCAAAGCGACGTAGCGTTTACGTCGCACCTCGACACGGCGGCACGCCCCGGTAGTGCCGCCCCAGATGTTGGTTGCACTAACAAAGGCGTACTGTTCGTAAAGAATCCGCAGCAGGCTGACTGCTTAGGGGCGGATTGCGGCGCAGGTATCTACCTGATGCTGGAGATGCTGCGGAGAGGTGTGCACGGACGCTACTGCTTCTTCGTGGATGAAGAGGTAGGTTGTGAGGGCAGCGCTGCATCGGTCAAGGATGACACTGGATTTTGGACTGGGGTCAAGGCGATGATTAGCTTCGACCGGCGCGGCGATGGTATTATCACGCATCAACGGTATATGCGTTGCTGCTCTGATACCTTTGCCAAGACCCTAGCAGAGCGCCTAGGGCGCACGGAGCAGCACTTACAGAAGGGGGTGTACACTGACTCAGCTGAGTTCGTTGGCATCATTCCCGAGTGCACCAACGTCGGTGTAGGGTACATGCACGAGCACACCCCGGATGAGGTACTGGACCTGAACATCCTGGGGCAAGTGCTTGGGCGGGTACTGCAAGATGGTACGTTCTCGCAGCTTCCGATTGAGCGGGACCCTAAGGTAGTGGAGCCAGACCAATGGCTCTCTGCATCTACGCTCAGTTTACGGCAGCCGTGGGACGAGCTGCCGCCTGACGAGGACCCGCAACTACTGGCTGCGTTCCGTGTAGTGTCGCAACTGTCTAAACAGCAACTAGTTAGCTGGGTGCAGGAGAACCCAGAGAAGGCGGCGGAGTACATCATGGTGTTCTCCGATTACGGCTTCCGTGATGAACTGATTGAACTGGGCACCCGAGTTGTAGAAGACTGGGGCGGATACGATAATATTGTGGAGGGTTGATTATGTCGATGTTTAAAGTCGGTGATAAGGTTGTGCGCAAACCACGCATAGACAACCGGATATTTGAACGGCATCAAGGGGTTTTTGATTACTATACAATCACGGGTGCAAGTACAGGCGGGCACTGGTTGCAGCTAGACAACTTTACCGACGGTGGAAGGGACTACTATCCTTGGTACGCAATCAACTTCGAGCTGTACCAAGAACCGGGGGACGAGCTGCCGCCTGTCCCGGGCAAGGTGGCCTACATGAACTCCAAGCGCGACCCGGGAAATGACCAGCGCCTAGTTCTTGAGAAGGATAACGGGGATTGGGAAGGTTTAATGTACATCGGGGTAGTTCCTAAGAAGGGAAGTACTCGGGCAAAGGTTGAGATTGGGATTAACATCGACCCCGATTCAGCCTTGCAGTTGGCGCACGACATTCGCCGAATGGCCATGGAGGTTAGGAGGAAAGAACGTGCTAAGGGTTGAGGACTACTTTGTATATTCACCAGATACAGGGGAAGTTGTCTGGTCTAAAAATGCAAGAGGATGCCGCTAAGTGGTATCAGCGGATGTCCTCAACTCCACACGGAGAATTCAGTGAATGGACGAGCCGTGGCTTAGAGCCTGCAAGCGCCTAGCTATAGGACAATCTAGTAGATTCAGATGCTGCGGAAAGACGCCCGCTGCTTGTATCTACAATAAACCCGACGCCTGGAGTATGTATTGCTTTAGGTGTCACAAGACTGTTAACGAGCACAAGCAGTACCAGCGCATACAGTTACAGGAAGAGCCTAGGGTGCAGCCCTCTGCACCTGCAGATGCAATTTGCATTAGCCAAGCGCCTGCGGAAACGCAGAGTTTTATTTACGGATTCCTGACCACAAAGGGAATCATGCCTGAAATGGTGGAGGATGCAGAATGGAGCAAAGAGAAACAGCGGATAATCTTCCGTGTCGGAAGCGCTGCTCTGGGCCGTGCAGTGCATGCTCGGCAGCAACCGAAGTGGGTAATGTACGGCCAGCCAATAGCTTTCGCTGTCGCGGTACCTGCCGTAGCACCGGCTGTAGCTGCGGCCGCACCTCTAAAGGTCGTGCTCACCGAGGACTTTCTCTCAGCGAGGAAGATACAGCACGCAGTTACGAGCTACAGTGCGTTGAACGTGCAGGCTATAGCTATGCTAGGTACACGCTTGCCCACGCCGCTGAGGGCTTGGCTGATTCAGAATCGCCCAGAAGTGATTCTGATGCTGGACAATGACCCAGCAGGGCACGCTGGGGTAGCGGCAGCACGCCGAGCACTGCGCCCGTTCATGCAGTGCCGGGAACACTACTTCGCCGCGGACCCGAGGGACGCAACAATCAAAGAGATTCTGGAGGCTCTAATTGGACCTGATAGTTGTGCGTGCGATGTGCACGCAGAAGGTATGGAACCGCCTGCGAGAGCAGATTCCTAAGTCGATGCTTGCTCCGGATACTTCGAACCTTCTGGACTGGGTGGGGCTGTACTGGAACACGTACCCGGAGCACCAGGAGGTTCAGTGGGATGCAATGCAGAGCATGCTCAATCTCCGGGCGGGGCACTTATCCCGGGAAGAACGGGTAATCATGGACGAGCTTATGCGGGGAGTACAAGCCGTACCGCAGGATTCTGTGGTAGGGATTGTCCAGACCCTGAACGAGCTGGCCTACAGCGGGGAGGTAGCAGCGCTGACGCAACGCTACCAAGACGGAGAGGAGATTGATTACCTCCTGGAGATGAAGCACCTGCAGCGCAAATACGGCGACGGTGCTGCAGTGCACGAGTCGCTGCTTGAATGGGAGAGCGGAAGTGTTGACGAAATACTTGCCGCGACTGACGAGAGCGGCGGTCTTAAACTGGGCGTGTTCGAGCAACTCGCTAGCAACATCCGAGGTCTACGTGGCGGGGACTGCATCGCAGTGGCTGCTCCTGTGGACTCCGGTAAAACTAGTCTGCTTGCTGCTATTGCTGTGGACTTTGCTGAGCAGATGCAGCAGCAGCCGGAAGTGTACGGGGACCGCCCTATCCTCTGGCTGGTTAACGAGGGTCCGGCGACGCGTACAGTGCCGAGGGTATATCAAGCAGCGCTGCATTGGACTCTGGCGGAGATTAAGGACCGGCACAGTAAGCAAGAGTTCGTGCCAGCCTACCTCAAGAAAGTAGGCAGGGCTGACCGGATTCGTGTTAAGGCTGCGCACTCCTTGACGATGGCGCAGATATCCACGCTCATGGAGGAGATGCGTCCTGCAGTAATCATCATCGACATGGTGGCGAACATCCGTGGCGGTACTATGGAGACCGAGCACCAGAACCTCGAGGCGAAATGGCAGGAGCTGCGCATACTTGGGTGCGAGAATGACTGCGCTATCGTAGGCACTATGCAGCTTTCACTCGAAGGTTACAACATGCTGTTCCCGCCGCTCACCGCTATGAAGCAGAGCAAGATTGGTGTACAGGGCGCCTTGGACTTGGCGATTATGATGGGGTGCTTGGACAGAAACGAGCAGCCGCACATGCAAAACGTCCGAGGTATCAGTACTCCGAAGAACAAGATGGCGTTATCTGGTAAAGAGTCGCTCCTGCAATTCGAGGTGGGATTCGAGCCTGGACGTTGCCGCTTTGACGAAGGCCAGATTAACCGGTGACTTCCCTAGCGCCTTCTATGAGGGCGCTATGTAGGTACAATAGGAGGCTACTATGCTTAAACCGTCAGACATTAACTACCTCGATGAAGAGGTAATCAAGGCGTACGCTGCGTCTGCAGGTACTTTCCGTAAACGATTCGCGCTGGATAGCAGCCAGCTGATTGTGCATCTAGCTATCAATAAAGCTCGGGGGGGGGGTTAATTGGAAATGACAGGTTGTATTGACCACGAACAGAAGGGAAGCACTTGCCGAGGAAAGGGCGCTGGATATGGCCGCTCCAGATTTGACGGGGAGACAACTGGCAGCCACCGCAAAGCATACTGTATAGCCCACAACTTGAAGCTGAGCGATATCGCGGGACTTGTAGTCCGGCATTCGTGCGACAATCCTCGGTGCATAAATCCGGAGCACCTGCTACTAGGGACTTCTAGCGATAATATGCAGGACCGAAATAAAGGTGCGCGTAATTTACTGGGCAGCCGCAACCCTGCTGCCAGACTTACCCCAGAAGACGTGCACAGCATACGAGAAGCATACGCTGGCGGCGAGACCCAGGTATCTATAGCGAGACGCTTCGGGACAAGTCAAGGATACATATCTAATATCATAAAGAGGAGGGTATGGAATGAGCAGAAGCATCCTGATAACGGATTATGAGACGCAAAATCACCCTTATTACGGTAGCGTTGCTTCCCCGTACTGTCCGGATAATTACATCGTAGAATCAGCGTGGCGTATTGACCGCACGCACGATGACGGTACGGTAGAAGTAGGCCCCGTAGAGAGTGTACGGTATAACAGTCGCGCACACTTTGAAGCGGCACCTGTATCAGAATGGCTCCCAATACCAGCTGACTGTTGGCTGATTGTGGCTCACAACGCCGCATATGAGATTAGCTGGTTCCTAACCTTTGCGCGCACCGAGTTTGAGGCCTTCCTAAAGCGGGGAGGTCGCGTATTCTGTACGATGCATTCTGAATACATCGCCTCGGACTTTCAGAGCATGTATCCGTCGCTGGACGAGACGGCTCCTAAGTACGGTGGTACGCACAAAGTAGACGGGGTTAAGATTCTATGGGAGCAGGGTGTGTTAACCTCACAGATTGACCCGATGCTGCTGCATGACTACCTGGTTAACGGGGACATCCCGAACACGGCCCTGTGCTTCTACGGCCAATGCGCTACGTTCGCCCAGCGCAATCAGATGCAGTACGTGTGGGAGCGTATGGATGCCTTGCTAGCTTGGGCGTACTGCGAGTGGTTCGGCCTGTTCGTGAATATGCCAATTGCACGCAAGAACCAGGAGGAGCAGGAGCAGCGCATCCGTGAGATTAAGCAGGAGCTGCAACAGTACATCCCGAAGGACTTGCCGGAGACTCTTGACTTCAACTTCGGGTCGGACTTCCATATGTCAGCACTGGTGTACGGCGGGCCTATCAAGTACCGCAAGAAGGTGCCGTATGACCCGCCGCAGTACGTCAAGGCCGACTTCTATAAGTACGAGGACGAAGAGGGTGCGCACACCTATATACCTGTACACGACACGCACATGCAAGAACTTCAAACGGAAGGCGGATGGTGGCGTGTAGTGACATATCGTGCGGGTAAGAACAAGGGGCTCCCTAAAGTATTCCGCCTCGATACCGAGGAAGAGAAACTTAAATGGGAAGACGACCTTTACTTCTGCCCGGGCCTAGTGAACATCCAGGAGCTTCCGGAAGTTATCCGGGAGAAGTACGCAGAGCGCGGGGAGTTCCGACAGGCGCGCACCCTGCAGGATGGCACCCCTGTGTATAGCACCAGCACTGATGCAATGGAGGCGCTGGCTCGCCAAGGGTTCGAGTTCTGTAAGTTGGTGAACGAACTGGCGGCGCTGGAGAAGGATACCGGCACTTACTATTTGCGAGAGGTCCTGGACGCAGAAGGTAAGGTCAAAGAGCGGAAGGGGATGCTGCAGTACGTAATCCCGGAGCGTTCCGATGGTTCCGGTATCATACACCACCGGCTGAATACTTGCGCCACCGTAACCGGGCGCTTGAGTAGCTCCTCGCCGAATCTACAGAACCTGCCCCGCCCGGATGAGGACGGGGATGGGGTAGCTAAATCCAAGGTGAAACAGGTATTCACCAGTCGGTTTGGCGATAACGGGCGCATCACGGAGGTCGACTACTCGGCACTGGAAGTGGTTATGTCCTGCGTACACACGGGTGACAAGAAACTGCTGGGACTGCTGCAGAGTGGTACGGATATGCACTGTTACCGCCTAGCTTTCCGCGAGGGATTACCGTATGAAGAAGTATATGAGCGCTGCCACAACAAGAAGCACGAGCTGCATCCGCTTTGGAAGGCAATGCGTACAGGTATTAAGGCTCCTAGCTTCGCTTGATTTAGGCGAAGTAAAACTATGTGAATTCGGGGAAACTCTAGAACAGACAATCCCGAGCCAAGACTGAAAGAGGTTAACCCGTGCAACGTTTAGACGGTAAGGCGAAAGTCTTTAGGATATTAACTTGCCCGGCGTGTAAGGTGCAGTTTGAAAGCACAGGCCCGCGCGCTAAGTTCTGCCCAGAGTGCTCGCTGTTCCGACAACGTTGCGCCGCTAAGCTGGATTCTGTGCATAAACGTACAGGGGCAGGCTCAGGCGGGCAGAACATGGGTGCTGCAACAATCCACAACTATAGGTACAGATACTTAACTAAGCTGTACCTTAATCAGAAGGGATTGTGTGCAGGTTGTTTTGATAGTTTCCCGGAGAGCCTGCTTTTGGTTCACCATAAGGATGAGAATCGAAACAACAACGTCGAGACCAACTTAGAGTTAATGTGCAAACGCTGCCATCAGATAGAGCACGAGTGTTGGTTGGCTTTCAGTAAGGTGTAACGACTATCCGAAAGGAGTAGGACCAAGCGGTCCGAAGCGCATAGCCCCTGGTAACAGGGTGATGATATAGTCTGTTCTGCATGGGGACATGCAGCAGTTCATAAGAGAACGGGCGAGGCTTAGCGACCCCCGTCGAACACCAAGGCACAATACGGCGCTACGGCTAAGGGGATTGCGTTTGCTACTGGATGTACGGTGGAATTTGCGCAGTCGTTCTTGGATAACGAGGCGAAGCTGTTCCCGCAAACAATTGGCTTCCGCGCTGTTGTCAAGGAAGAGGTAGAACGTACCGGTGCAGAGGGGCGCATGTACCGGGAGCAGGCTGACGACGGCAGCTACCGAATCTACCGCATCGGGACGTGGACCAGCCCTGCTGGTGCCCGCTACAGCTTCCGTCAGAAGGAGCAGTGGAAAGAGGTTGTGCCCGGGCAGCGTAAGCAGAGGGTCATGGACTACAAGGAAACTGAGATGGCGAACTACTGGTGCCAGGGGGAAGCGTTCTTCCTGATGGCGGTGGCGGCTGGTATGGTTCTGCGTGCACTCTTGGCCCGTGACTGGTTCGACAATCAGGTGTGCCTGATTACGAACGTGCACGATGCGTTGTACCTGGATAGCGCCAACCCTGAGGTTGGACGTGAGGCGAGCCTGTTGGTTAAGCAGTGCATGGAGGATGCACCTAAGCGTATCCACCAGCTCTGGCCTAACTACGGTATCATTGGTGAGGTGCCCTTCCCGGCGGAAGCTGAAATGGGTACGAGCATGTACAGTAAGGAGAAGGTAGAATGAATATTAAACCAGGCAGCATTGTAGAGTTATTAGAACTGGGACCAGAACCTATCGGCCCAGAATTGAGTAGTTACTTCGTGCCTGGTTCACAGCACCGGGTTATCTCTTATTGCGAAGAAACTTGGGAGGTAGAACTGATAGACCCTACGAATGGTTCAGAAGAACCTGGGGATGGTATTACCTTCTTCCCGGGAGAGTATAAACTTATCGTGGAGTAGTGATAGGTGGACCCTTGGGTGGTGTAGGGTGTTAGGGTAGCATAGAAATACACTGAGGGTCAACTAAATAATTAAATAAAATTATTTGTTGACTCTGGCTTGATTCTGTGATTCCCAGCAAATTAATGTGATACGAGTAGGAACAACACAAGAGAGGCAACCTTGGCCAAAGTAAGTCTAATAAAACTATTCACCAAAGAGCAGCACGAGGAAGTGCTGAGTTATTACAAAGACAACGCAGAGGCTGCTGCAGCCTATACGGATATGACGAGCGGTAAATATCCCGTATCCCGCCAACTTGTACGCTACTGGCGCAGCATCTTCGTGGATAACAAGGGGAGTAAGGCAAAGGCTAACAACGCCCTGATGCAAGCCCGCAAACTAATTCAACCCTCTCCAACGGATGATATTGGGGATACGTTTGTACCTGAAACCTGTCGACGTGTACTTGTTATCGGGGACTTGCACGAGCCGTATACACATCCAGACGCGTACGACTTTCTCCGCACTGTACGGGACGAGTACTGCCCGGACATTGTAGTGCAGATAGGGGATGAGACAGACGGGCATGCTATTAGCTTTCACGATAGCAGTCCGGAGTTGGATAGCGCTGGGGTGGAATTAGAGAAGGCCAAGCTCGGCCTGGAGAAACTGCACGACCTGTTTCCTAACATGCTCCTGTGTGATTCTAATCACGGCTCCCTTGTATACCGCCGGGCCAAGGCTCACGGACTCCCTGTACAGTTCATTAAGAAGTACCGGGACATCCTGTTCCCGGAGCACGGGGCACCGGGGTGGAGTTGGGGTGATGCTTGGGATTTGGGGACGCCGCTGGGTGTTGTACGCTTCCAGCACCAGGTATCTGGGGACCTGCTGCTCAACGCGGCTCATGAACGTAAGTCCATGGTGATCGGACACTTCCATGGGAAGTTAGATATACAGTATGCGGCGAGCAGCACTGCCCTGTACTTTGGTGCGCACTGCGGTTGTTTAATCGACAATAAGAGTCTGGCGTTTGCTTACGGAAAGCTGTCAAGAAGCAAGCCGATTCTGGGGTGCATGGTGATTACAGATGGGTGCCCACAAATCATCCCCATGCTACTTGACGATTCCGGAAGATGGACTAGTCGCAGCTAGCGAGCCCTGCATCTGCACGTAAATATCATTTGAACTCAACGAGGACGTAATTATATGACTATGAATGTACTGGCTTCTCTGAATGCACTGGTAGACGCGGCAATTGAGTCTCAGGACGTGGACATGCGTGAGACTGCACAGGGTGGTGCGTACGAAGACGTACTGCTGCCGAAGGGCGAGTACTACGGCTATTTTACCGAGTACGTGGAAATCGGTAAGCGCCTGCCGACCAAGGGTGGCAAGCCGACCGGTAAGCCCGCAGTAGCTAACGTACGCATCGGCATCGTAGTGTTCGGCCCTAACGGCGAAGTGAAGCGTATCCGCCCGTTCCCGATGGCTATCAGTAACTTTGAGCGCGCAGGCTTCAAGAAGTTCTTCGACAAGCTCAACTACGACAATAGCATTAAGCATGCAGCACAGCGTCTGGGCCAAGCCTTCACCTTCCCGATTGATGAGCACACCAGCGCTGCGGGCAAGAAGTCCAACATCGTGGACCTGTCCGGTATCCGCCCGATTCCGAAATTCGACCCGAACACTGGTGAGCCTATCAAGATGCCGGCTCTGGATGCTTCCGAGATTAAGCTGTTCCTGTGGAACAACCCGACCAAGGAAACCTGGGATAGCTTATATATTGAGGGGACCAAGGACGACGGTAAGAGCAAGAACTGGATTCAGGAGGATATGTATAAGGCCGCGGACTTCCCAGGCAGTGCTCTGGATATTCTACTGAACGCTGGCTCTGTTCCGAGTCCGGCAGCCATGCAGGCA
>ERZ834859.716-NODE-716-length-43448-cov-14.261632_pt1 | contig 43448 bp, 38 predicted proteins | sample MGYA00519947_ERZ834859 | MGnify/ENA primary metagenome ERZ834859 (study PRJEB31850, sample SAMEA3708763) | human gut metagenome | biome: human gut; feature: human-associated habitat; material: faeces | place: China | collected 2014 ...
TCCATTCTCATCATACTTGTAGAAGGTGGATTTTCCCCCTACCATGATCTCTTTTGCAAGGCTGTAGCGGTTGTTGCCTCTGTCATCATAAGTATAAATTGTCTTATGCTGTCCGGCAGCCTCTATCTACCGACTGATTAGTTATAAATAAATATTTTACACTAACTCAACTGGTCTATAGTCCATTCCACGATTCATTCCATGTTCTTCACAGTACCTGTAAAACTCTTGAGGAACAATGTACAATACTACTGTTTCTCCAAAAATTCTTCCATCAGTTATAACCTCTCCTGTTTGATAAACTTTTGAAGAATCTTGCAAATATTCTTCTTTTATTTTAAATATACAATCTGATACTAATATCATTTTCTTTCTACACTTATGACACCGTACACTTTTTGCATCTACGAAAGCAGAAAATGGAATGGATTTTTCAAAAAATAATTGATATAAATCATCAACATAATCATTACCCTTTTTATTTATAACATTTTTAAATTGTAATCCTTCCCATCTATTTTCCAAAATATTTTTTGTTCTCTCAGAACAAAAAATTATATTTTCCATACTGTTTGGCCCACTAAAAAATTGTCTCTTCCCCCATTTTACACTTTTTTCTACTGTTAAATTCGATATTTGCTTAAAATGTCTATAAAAAGGTTCCTTATGAAAAGGTATCTTATACGGACATGAATATTGAAATGCCTCTTTTTGAAATACATATTCAACATTTGTCCCCCTACAACTTACCATTAACCATTTTGATTTTTCTATATCCTTTTTAGAAAACTCCAAATTTTTAAAAGAGCTAATACTTAGCATGGGAAAAGTTTTTTTAAACATTTCATAACTATATTGATCCTCATAAATATCAAATATTATAGTTTTATCGCCTACCATTCCGATTACTTCATATGATATTTGGTATCGTTTCAAAAACTCTACCACACTTTCTCGTTCATCTATACAATAATGGTGTCGTACTCTCATATCCTTCTCCTGCTTTCTTCAGCAAATGCAAAATCATCTTTATTGTTTATTTTGGTCTCATTTTAAAAATCGTATACCTTGCAGCCATACGCAACACCCTACTTCCTCTATAAATGCTATTTGAAACTCTATATAATTTTATCTTATAAGTAAGTTTCGAACTATATTTTGTTCCATATGGAAGTGCTTTTCTCCACTTATTCGTATATATTCTGTGTATACTTTTTGTTAATTCTATAGATGGCATTTGAGATGCCTGCCAATTAGAATCTTTTACCAATCGTTTCTCTATTACATGATGCGCTTCCATTCCTGAACCTTTATATTGCCTTTTTAACGCACTATAGGTATTAATTGTCCGACGATATTCTCGATATGTTTTTATAGCACTCACAGTTGCCGCACCAAGTGCGCCTATTCCACCCCACATAACTCCATCTGCAGCACCATCTATCGCACCCTGTTTACCACCCGTAGCATATCCTAAAATAGTTCCTGATACAGTACTTGCAGCAACTCCAACTAAGACAGGTAATGCAGCCCCTCCAGTTACTACTGTTACACTAACAGCTGCCACTGTTGTAGCAGTTCCTATAATAATCTTCGCCCAATTTGGGATAGATAAATGACCATCTTCGTCTAATCTATTAACTGGATCATTCATACAATATGTATATAAGTTTTTATTGTATACTGTTTCCAAAGAAACTGTTACTGTATCTATATCATCAGCACAAATAAACCTCTTTATCTCCGGGTCATAATACCGGCTCTGCAGGTAGTACATTCCCGTCTCATCGTCGTAGTAGTATCCCCTGTAGCGGAACGGATTTCTCTTACCGATTGTACTTGCAAGGCTTCCTGTGATTCCAAGAAGTTTACCCCAACTGTCATACTGGTACTGCACCACGCTTGTGCCGTTTTCATCAATCAGCCCTGTGATGTCATTCTGGGCGTTTCTTGTGTAGAAATAGCGGTTGCTTCCGGCAAACATACCGATCAGGTTTCTGGCGGAATCGTAGGAGAAGTAAGTGGTCACATCTCCTGCCTTCTGGGACATGAGAAGCTCTCCTGCCATGCGGAAGTCTGTGATAACGCCGTCTACTGTCTTTCTTGCCCTTCGTCCTGTGTGGTCGTAGAAATACTGGATCTTCTTTCCATTATTTACCGTGGAAAGTTTCCTTCCCTGGGTCCAGGTGTAGGTAGTGTTTCCCTTCTTCACCATATTTCCAATGGAGTCGTATGTCATGGAAATTCCATTCCAGGTGAGAAGCTGGTCCTTCCATGTGCTGTCAAAAGTTCCGCGGATTGTTTTTACCGGAGTTTCCGGAAGAGCCTTATCCGCCTTTGTAAAAGCATACTCTTCCATGCGGGTCATGTTGCCCCCAAGGTCGTAAGCATAGGCAAACGTTTTATTCAGAAGGTGGTTATCCTCCCGGATAAGCTGGTTTCTCTTATCGTATTTAAAGGTACTGGCTTTCCAAAATACACTATCCGTTCACAGCCCATTTTTTATACCTTCAATTTATCTACTTTGGCCAAAAATTCTTATAATGTTTAGACATTAGTTCTTGATCTTCCTTTGAAAGTTTTTCGTATATTTGAGGATTTTCAATTAATCCCGACATAAAATCCAACCAACTTTCATCATTTTGTTTTTTTGCCATTGCAATACAATAAGAATAATCCGGATAAATGTTATCTGGTTTCATTTTCTTTATTCTGTTGTAAATCACAAAAAAACCTGGCCAATTCGCATCTTTCAACCATTCAAATAGCATAATCATATATGTTGAAAGTACTTCGTCGCTTTTTTGGGCAATAACTCTGGCGCAGTTTTCCCATATTCCTTTATTTTCTACTGGTTGAAACAAAATAGATATATATTTTATTTTACTTGCTTCTTCAATTCCTTTTTGTTGAATTTCCTCACTATTATTCCAATTCAACATTTCAAAAACTTCATTTATTGAACACATTTTATCTACCTCCATCCCATTTTACCACAACAGATCGCAAAGTCATCGTCCATATAGATGCATTTCCAGCTTTAATCCATTCCATTATAGATGCATTTGTTGGAATAACTGTAACATGAGTTAAAGAATCTTGATAGGCATATAAAATCCCTGTCGAGTTAATTGTATGTATTGTTGTTACTGCAGCATTTTTCCCTGGTTGTGGGGGAATTGTTGAAAAAGATAATCCTGTATATCTATCTTTCATCTTAGGAGTTAAATTTCCAGGTCTAGTTTCTCCATATCTATATATTGTTATATCTGGTTTTGTCTTCTCAATAACCCCCACCTTAATTTGAACGTCATCTTTTTCTTGAGAAAACAAATATGTTCCAACTATAGCTGCTATTCCTATAATATCCCCCACAGGAAGAGGTCCATCTATAGCTCCTGCTGCAATAGCACCTCCTCCTACCATTGCCAATCCACTTCCTGATATAAAAGTCTGCACTGCGTTAACAATATTATTCCATATATTTACAAAAAATTGCCCGAACTGCCCTGAACTATCTAACATATTAATTGGATTATTACTACAATAAATAAATATATTGCAGCAATTTAATCCCTGACCCGTAGAACAATAACTATCCGCACAAATAAATCTCTTGATCTCCGGGTCATAATACCGGCTCTGCAGGTAGTACATTCCCGTCTCATCATCGTAATAATATCCCCTGTAGCGGAACGGATTTCTCTTACCGATTGTACTTGCAAGGCTTCCTGTGATTCCAAGAAGTTTACCCCAACTGTCATACTGGTACTGCACCACGCTTGTGCCGTTTTCATCAATCAGCCCTGTGATGTCATTCTGGGCGTTTCTTGTGTAGAAATAGCGGTTGCTTCCGGCAAACATACCGATCAGGTTTCTGGCGGAATCGTAGGAGAAGTAAGTGGTCACATCTCCTGCCTTCTGGGACATGAGAAGCTCCCCTGCCATGCGGAAGTCTGTGGTAACCCCGTCTACTGTCTTTCTTGACCTTCGTCCTGTATGATCGTAGAAATACTGGATCTTCTTTCCATTATTTACAGTGGCAAGCTTCCTTCCCTGTGTCCAGGTGTAGGTGGTATTTCCCTTCTTCACCATATTTCCAATGGCATCGTATGTCATGGAAACCCCATTCCATGTAAGAAGCTGGTCCTTCCATGTGCTGTTAAAGGTTCCGCGGATTGTTTTTACCGGAGTTGACGGAAGAGCCTTGTCCGCCTTTGTAAAAGCATACTCCTCCATGCGGGTCATGTTGCCTCCAAGGTCGTAAGCATAGGCGAAGGTTTTATTCAGAAGGTGGTTGTCCTCCCGGATAAGCTGGTTTCTCTTATCGTATTTAAAGGTACTTGTCTTCCCTTCTGCCCCGGCTGTCCCCTCAGAAATCTGTATGATATTTCCATTCTCATCATACTTGTAGAAGGTGGATTTTCCCCCTACCATGATCTCTTTTACAAGACTGTAGCGGTTGTTGCCTCTGTCATCATAAGTATAAATCGTCTTATGCTGTCCGGCATCTCCTTCATTCCATACCTGTTCTGTCACTCTTCCATACTTATCGTAATGAGTGGTTCTTGTATGCCCGAAGGTCGTTACCTTCTGCTCACGGCTGTCCTTATCATACACGTAATTTGTCTGGAAAGTCGCCTCTGCACTGTGGCGCAGGCTTACCATGTTGTTGCCTGCATCGTAGTGATACTCATAAGAACAGGAATCCTTCATATCCACTACACGCATCAGTCTTCCAAGGAAGTCGTAGTACAGCCAGTATGTTTTCCCAAGTGTCTGGTCTGTCACACGGGCAAGCTCTCCCTGCTTATTGTACACATAAGAATAAAGCTTCTTCTCTGCTTTTTCCGCCGCGCTGTAGAACCAGGTTATGGAAATCCTGTCCTGTCTGTCATAATCGTAGCGCAGATAATCTCCGTTTCCGTATAACACTTTCAGAAGATTTCCATTATTGGATTCATACTCATAGCTTACCACTTTTTTCCCTGCAATGGAAGCGCTTAACGCATTTCCAAAACCATCGTATACAAAGCCGTAGGAAAAACCATTATGCCCGATGGACGTCAGCTTATCCTTTGTGTAGGTATACGTATTCTCTACCGTCTGGCTGCCGCCTTCCCCTACTTTCATGGATACGGATTTCAGACGGTCCGCCCCGTCGTATGCGTAGGAAAGAGTATTTCCCCTTGCGTCTGTCATGGATCTCATCAGGTCCCGGGCTTCGTCCCATGTGTATTTTACCACATTTCCGCCTGCATCTGTAACAGAAGCCACATGGTTATCGTCTGCCGTAAAGGTCCTTGTTACCCATGTTCCCTGCACCGGATTGCCCGGATTTACACAGGCGCTTTTCACTACGTTCCCTGCCCTGTCATATTCCAGCTTATACACTACGTTCTGAGCGGAAGTTCCCTTTGTTACATTATGCTTATCGTCATACTCATACTTAAACTCATTGCCGCGGAAATCCTTCATTCCCGTCATATCGTTGTTTTCGTTATATTTAAACTCCGCGCTCTTCTTCTGCGCGTCTGTGACGGAAATCAGGTTATGCTCCTTATCATACTTATACGTCTGTCCAAACTCCTCCCGGAACAGGGAAAGCCCGTCAAAGAACGCAAGGTTGGCATTGTGGCAGTATGTGTAAGACACCTTAATGCTGGTATAATCTTTTTTTGCTGCATACACATCGCTTAAAAACTGCCAGTCCAGAATGTCCGGGCTGAAGTTTGTGTAATGGACGTCTTCCTTTCCGTCTGTTCCCACAAAGACAACCTCCACGCCAAAGCGGCGTTTCTTATCGTTGTCTGTCTCAGGAAGGGAAGTTCCTTTTCCCCAGGCATTGACCATATAGTTATCGCCCTTTTTACCGGAAATGTTCAGAGTCTTTGTCAGCTTCTTATCCATTGCCGGGTCGCCTGCAAATTTATAAATATGGCTGTCCAGCTCCGGAATCTGTCCCGGCGCTTTTGCTTTTCCAAGGGGGAGTACCTCCGGCGCTGTGGAAACTGTCACATCGTCTTTGTGGATGTATACAAACTCATCTCCCAGGAGCACGGCATAGAAAGTCCCTTCTTTCCTGTAAACCTCTCCCCTTAAAGTATATGACGTTCCGCTTCCCACCGTTGCTTTTACAGAACCTGAGCGTGACGGTGTTGCATACAGCTTCGTACTTTTATTTGTTTTTCCGGAAGCATCATTTCTCGCAAGACGGATTACCGTATCTTCCGGAATGTAACCGTGGTAACGGCTTTTATCCATACTTAACGCTGCAAAATACCATTTTCTTCCGGAAGCGTCTTTACTTGTCTCTTTTATACAAAGGCGTGTTCCTTTTGGGATCCCCTCCTGTACGCGGCTGGAGCTGGCATCTGCCTTACTGTAAAGGATTCCGTTATTCATTGCCACTGCACCGTTATATACGCCTTCACTGCCGGAAACATAAGGAATTGCCTGAGAAGCCGGAATATACCCTTTCACTCCGCTTTCTTTTGCCGCCCTGTGCCATTCCTTTCCGTCTCTTCCGATTACGGTGTAAATGCCGCTGATATGTTCTCCATATGCAAGGGAGGCTGCGCTTGCAGCGGCAGTATCCGGGGATTTTCTGAGAACTGCGCCTTTGGTGATCACATGAAGCCCCTTCTGAATGGGAATGTCCACAGAAGAATCTACCGTTACAAGAGCGTCCTCCTCTGTTCCGATTTTTGTAAAGCCGGAAGTATTTCCAAGATGGAAGCTTCCATTTTCCACAAGGTTGCAGCGGTTTGCCGTATTTCCCGTCTCAAGCTGCGCCACATCTCCGTAAAGTGTTCCTTTTACATGGTAAAGATGGAGATACAGGTTTACCGTATCGTTTTTTGCATCTTTCGGCACAGTAAAGAATACAGAAAGCTGAAGGAACCCATCTGTTGTACGGCGGACGGATTCACTGTCATACTGCATGGATTTTCCATCTTTGTCATAACACTGGGCGCGGAGAAAGCATTTGCCCACATTTTCCAGAGCAGCGATTTCCGCCTTCACATACATGGAAAATGTATACGTCTCTCCTTTTTTCACCTTTACATCCTGCCGCCAGTAGCCATAGCCGCTTTCCTTTGTACTTGTCAGTTTCAGGGAATGAGTTCCCACCTCGCAGTACTGTGCGTCCGCATTTCTCACAGCCGTCACAATATTTCCTGCGCATACGCTGGAATACCAGGGGGAATCCTTTATTTCCTCCATGATCGGGTCACGGAGAAGCTGTACAATATTATTCTGAAGCTTCGTCTCATTTTCCAGGCGGTTTACCTGATTTCCCTGTTTATTAAACTTCGCGCTTGCAGCATGGCCGAAGCCGTCGTGCACATGGAGAAGATTGCCGCTGTTATTAAAGCGGTAAATCTCTGTTTTCTCTTTCCCGTCTACATATTTTGTGCTGTTATATCCATAAGTGATAGAAAGGCTGTCTCCTGCTGTCTCTCCTGCGAACTCTTCAATTTTTCTGACACGATGCGCCCCTGTTCCGGAATAGCTGTAACGGAGTTTATAATCATCAACCCTGTTCCACACTTCCGTAAGACGGTGGCTGCCGTCATATGCGTAATCTGCCCTTGCCCCGTCTATGTCTGTAATACGTGTCATATCCTCTCCCTTATAATCAAGGGAAATCGTTCCTGACGGAGTCTGAATTTTCTTCAGATGAGTCATTTTTCCCTGGCTGTTCCTGTCATAAGTAAAGACAAAGGAACGCCTGCCTGTACATTCCGTTACCTTCGTAATGCGGTTTTCCGCATGTTCAATCTGTGTGGTATTGCCGTTTTTATCGCGGATTTTTGTAAGGAAACCGGTCTTATCAAAAATCATCTGGTTGTATTCCTTATCCTCAATCATGTACCCCATGTCTGAAGATGGAGCCAGTTTCAGGGTAAGGTCTTCTGTGGACTCGTCCAACCATTTATTCTTCTCTGTATTCTTATAGAAGTAATGAACCGTTCCGTCTCCTTCTATATGCTGATAGTAATCCGTTCCCCCAATATTTACTTTTTTAATTGTCTGATGGAAGCTTAAACGCCAGCCTTTTCCATACCCAAGGTTTGTATTGCAGTCATTTGTGTTGTACACCTGAGAAAGGGACACCGGCATACGGCTGCCTCCCATTTCTGCTGTCGCATGAGAAAGAATCAGGTTTCCATTATAATCATTTACATGGACAACACCTGCCCTGCCTGCACTCTGACTGTGGTAAGTCCAGTAATCCTCAAGCCCTGAATAGTTTACATAAGAAATATCAATACGAGGGCGCATATCCTCATAATCCTTATCACAGTCAGCGGAAAGATATTCTGTATAGCGGTTCAGTTCCAGATATTCCTTAAACATAAGACCGTAATTTTTCCCATTTTCATACCAGTCTTTTACAAGACGGGTAATGTCCATCGTAATATATTTCTGTTTATCTGCCGTAAATTTACAGACGTCCTCTACTGTATCTCCATAAATGGGGGCATTGCACCAGTTAATAGTGGAAGAAGCCCAGTTCTGCAGAACCCGGTGTACGGAAATAGTACGCTCCAGGTTATCTTCTTTTAAGGATACCAGAACAAGCCTTGCGTTTATTACCATGTCGCCGCTTTTGATTTCTGGCAGCTTAAATTTTACAAAGCTTCTCTGAATGTTATCTCCGCCCCAGGTTTTCAGGATCACACTGTTTGGATAATGATCCGTCTCATTTACGGAATCCACATGAGCATCTTCAATCTCCTCCCTCTTTTTAGAGGTAGTAATCACCGGGTCTACCACAACCGGATATACTCTCTCCGGAGCTTCCAGCCATTCTCTGTCCGGTGTAAGGGTCACAAGACATTCTTTATTTTTCCCTTCTTCCAGAGATAAAGCAATCTTTTCACTCCTGTTTCCTTCCCCGTCTTTCATATATGGGGCAGATAAATAAAATACCTCTTCTCCCTCAGGAGTGGAAAAACATACGGTATTTCCCTCAAGGGAAGGGACAAGTCCTTTCATGCGGTAACGGAAAGTAAACTGCTCCGGCGCTTCCTTTGTTTTTAAGATCAGGTCATCCTTTACCTTTTCCCCAAACACGCGGCAGCGAAGGTCAGTATCCTTACATACTTCCGGGTAAAGGACTGTTTTTTCGTCCGGGAACTGAGATTTCACTTTAAAAGCCCCTTCCAGTCCCCAGTCAAGTCGGCAGCCGTCCTTTGTAATGGAAATGGTGTCTTTCTCTTTCGCCTGTTTCTTAAAGCGAATCTTTAACTTTCCTTTTTCATTGGAAAACTCTGCCTCTTCTTCTGTAAGGCGGTCATCCATGTCTTCCCAGGCTCCGTCTTCCTTCTCATAATGGACAGGTTCAAAATAAATCTGAGCAGTCACAGAATGGTCCTGGTTTTCAAATACTTTTGTGTTTGCTGTTCGTCTTTCTTTTAATTCTTTTCTCTTCATATCGTGCATTCTCCTTTTGATTTTTTCTTCGGTAGCTCCTTGCACGATTATGATAGCAAACATTTATTCTTTTTAGAATAACATATATGTTAAATTTCAAATTTATTTTCTATTTAAAATCAAAAATCTCTCCTTCCGTGACAGAAAGCGCTTTCGCTATCTTTACAAAAGTCAGGATATTCATGGACACAACCCCGTTTTCTATCCTGGAAAGATGCACATCGGAAATATCCGCCTTTTCTGCCAGCTCCTTCTGTGACATTTTTCTGCTTTTTCGAAGTCTGTAGATTGTCTCTCCAATACGTATCAGTTCACTTTTTTCCCCATTCATAAAAATCCCTCCTGTTTTTCCGTGAAACAACAAAAAGCCGGGAAAAACCTGCGTCTGCAGAATCTTATCCCCGGCTCTCCGCCTTAAATTTCTCATTTTTCTGCATCTCTGCGGCTCAAACATATTTAATATCAGAACATATATTGCAAATTATTGCGTACATCTGTTCTTTTTCATTATATTACCATACATTTGTTCCGTCAAGATGTTTTTTATGCTATAGAAATTTACTCATTTAATTTCCGGAATTTCATATCCCCAGGATTCCCGGATTCCATCCATCAGCTCCATTACCTGAACACTTTCTTCATGTGGCATCTCGGCACATTCCAGTTCGCCGTTTTCCATTGCCCGGACGCAAGCTTCTACCTCATACTCATATCCGCTTATCTGTTTCGGCGGGAAATATTCCGCCACTTCTTTATGCTCTTTATCAAACACACGAATCCTTTCCGGATTATTAATGTTCGTCACTTCAATATAGCCCTTTGAGCCGAAAATCATTCCCTTTCTGTCTGTAGCTGCATAAGCGTTACTTTGAAGAGTTGCCATTTTTCCATCTTCATACGTTATGGTAATGCTGTCTATCATGTCTACGCCGCCTTCAAAAACTGCCTGGGCTGTCACTTCTTTTATATTTGTACCAAAGACCATGCGCGTAAAATTAATAGGGTATACGCTGAGGTCAAGAAGCGCGCCTCCTGCCAGCTCCGGTTTTTTAATACGTTCCACATGATTTATCACATATCCCAGATTTGCAGTAAGGGAAGTCACATCTCCGATTACGCCGCTTGCCACAATATCATCTATCATTTTTCTGGAAGGCATATATCTTGTCCAGATTGCTTCTGTAAGCAAAAGTCCTTTTTCTTTTGCCAGGGCAAAAACCTCTCTTGCCTGATGTGCATTTACGGTAAATGCTTTTTCACACAGCACATTTTTCCCTGCTTCCAAGCACATTTTTATATGTTTATAATGATGGGAATGAGGCGTTGCAACGTATACAAGCTGTACCTCTTTATCTGCCAGCATCTCCTCATAAGAACCGTACGCCTTCTGAAATCCATATTTCTCTGCAAAATCCTGCGCCCTCTTTAAATCCCTTGCAGATACAGCATACGCTTCCACACAGTCCATTTCCTTAATGGTATTCGCCATTGTTACAGCAATGGTTCCCGCTCCTATAAAACCCATTTTTACCATAATAAAACCCCTCCTGTATTTTATTTCTCTGTAAACTCTACAACTGCATACGGCTTGCCGCTTTCATCATTTAAAAGCACCAGAACTTTTCCCTCTTCTCTGTGTACTGCCGGGAAAATCACATCGTGAAGCTTCGCCTGCTGCTTATATTCTGCTCTCATCTGCCCTACGTAAAACCCTTCTGGAAGGTAATCCTCAGCCATCTGTATGTACTGACAGTTATTTACATGATGATTTGTGTCAAGATGATGCTTCTGAACAGAAAAGCTCTGACCGTCTGTACATTCCTTTGGAATTGCGATTTTTCTCGGCGCATATTCCATATCAAGCTTCTCTTCCAGGTCGTATCCCTGCACATCCTCCTCTGTCAGCTTTTCCGGCAGTCCTGTTGTCATATTGATGTTGCTCCAGTAAGTATTTGCCCAGGCAAGACGCTCGCCGCCTTCTGTTTCCATAACAAAGTTTCGCATTCCCAGAAAGCCCTTAAACTCATATGGAAACGTAATGATTTTTACATTTTCTCCAAGTCTGGGATAACGGCTTATAACCACCTGCCAGGAAGACAGCACCCAAACTCTGTTTCTATCTTTTACTTTTTTCATTCCCTGCCCGATCGCCTCTGAGTGAAAGGTACTGCAGTCCTGAAAATAATTCAGGATTCCCGGCAGGGTCAGACAGGCATTTTCGCCTGTTTCACTGTATCTGATACGACTGTTGAAACTGTATTTCATTTTGCGCCTCCGTTTTGTTATTTTTATTTATTCCCCAACTGCCAGAATGCCACAGCGCTTGCAGCCGCCACATTCAGAGAATCTACCCCGTGGGACATGGGGATTTTCACTGTGTAATCGCAGTCTGCAATGGTAGAAGAAGCCAGTCCGTCCCCCTCTGTCCCGAGAATGATCGCCAGTCTGTCCTCTGCCATAAGCTCCGGATCATCAATCCCTACGGAATCATCTCTCAGGGCAAACGCCGCCGCTTTAAATCCCAGCTCGTGAAGAAGTTTTACCCCTTCCTGCTGCCATAAATCCTTTTCATTTTTCTTTGTTCCACAGGAAAGAAATGTCCACGGAATCTGGAAAACCGTTCCCATGCTCACACGGATCGCCCGCCTGTAAAGAGGGTTGCTGCAGTCCGGCGTCAGCAGAACCGCATCTATATTTAATGCAGCGGCAGAACGGAAAATCGCCCCTATATTCGTAGGATTTACCACATTTTCCAATACAGCGATCCGTCTTGCCCCTTCGCAGACCGCTTCAACTGACGGAAGTTTCGGTCTGTACATGGCGCAGAGCATTCCTCTTGTAAGATTAAATCCTGTAAGCTGCGTTAATACGTCAAATTCCGCTGTATAAACAGGAATATCTCCACACCGCTCTATCAATTCTTTCCCTTCTCCGTCCACATGCCTTCTCTCCGCCAGAAAGGATACAGGAATACAGCCTGCGTCAAGCGCCCTCTCGATCACCTTGGGACTTTCCGCAATAAACATTCCCTTTTCCGGTTCATGGCGGTTCAAAAGCTGTCCTTCTGAAAGCCTTGCATATACGTCAAGCTCCGGCGCCATAAAATCTGTTATTTCTATAATATTTGACATTTCATTTCTCCTGTCGGCGTAAATTACAACTCAATCACAAACTGCTCTTCTTCCTTTAAATCCACTACTGTACAATCATTTGCATATGTACATTCCGGCAGAATAATCATTGCCTGCAGTTCTTCCTCATGTGCGGGAAGGGGCGCCAGATGCCAGATAGCAGTAGAAATCTTTACCAGCGTTCCTCTCGGCACAATAAATGCCTTTGTATACTCTGTTACAGGCGTACCGCCTGACGCCGGCGCAACATGAAGAATCATATCATCATTCAGGGGAAGAATCATTTCCGGTGTAGTTGTGTGATATTCCACCTGCGTAACCTTCATTTCTTCCGGTTTCTTTACGAGAATCGGAGAAAATCCAATTCGAGTTGTATATGTCTCCGCGATTCTGTCCGGGAAAAATCTGTGAATTTCTCCGTTTAATGAATAACCCTGCGGCTCTGTCATAGAATAAAAATTTCCAAATGGTGCAAATGTTTCTCTTGTTAATGGTTCTGCTTTTATTGTTCTCATATTTTTGTCTCCTTTTGTCTTAAATTTCTCTTTTAATTTTTACCTTATGACATTTTTTCCAGATATTTTTTCACTGCTTCTATAACTATGGTCGCTGATTCAAACTGTTCTTCTGCTTTTTCTTTTGAAGCTATATAAAAATCATCATAATCACTTTTTTCTCTTACTCTTTGCATCATTCCAATTAGTCTTCCAATCTCTCTGGGAAATATCCCAGATTTATCCAATTTCAACACCTTCCTTTTTTACATTATCATAAAACGGCAACGCTCCGAGCCAATAATTAAAATGTTCCTCATTTTCCAACACAGGATTTATAACTATGCCATATTCCATTTCAAATTCAAACGCGACATCGAATATTTTATTCTCAATCTTCTCAATTTCCATATTAGAAAGCGACGTCAGAATCATAATATCTATATCTGAATTTTCCCGATAATCCCCACGGGCATAAGACCCATATACTATTATTTTTTTTAAGGTTTCTCCAAGAATTTTTTTTACAATCTGCGAAAACTCCAATAAAATTCTCTGCTTTTCATTCATTTGTCTAACCCTCCTTTTCCATCTTGATTTTATTATACCCCATTTATTTTTTCCTCACAACGAAAAAAGGTATCTTCTTCCGAAGATACCTCATTGAGCAGGGCTACAAGGATTCGAACCTTGAGATGACGGAGTCAGAGTCCGTTGCCTTACCGTTTGGCGATAGCCCTATGTGTTTTTGTTTTTTATTTCTTATCGCTCGCGACAAATGGTATTATATACTACCCTTATAAAAAAATCAACCCCTTTTTTAAAATTTTTTTATTTTTTTTACGATTTTTTTTACGGGAGATTGTGATATAATATGAGGTAAGTATAAAACGCTGTCTGACAGCGAATATTTTAACCTTAATCAGAGGAGAAAAAGCATGAGAGCAAATAATCTTACCCTGCTCACAGACTTATATGAGTTGACCATGATGCAGGGATATTTTAAAAACCCTACAGACCAGACTGTTATTTTTGATATGTTTTACCGCACAAACCCCTGCGGAGGCGGTTTTGCCATCTGTGCCGGTCTTGAGCAGATGATTGATTACATTGAAAATTTAAGATTTACAAAGGAAGATATTGAATATCTCCGAAGCCTTCATATTTTTGAAGAAGACTTTCTGGAATATTTAAGCAATTTCCGTTTTACAGGCGATATATATGCCATCCCGGAAGGCACTGTTATTTTCCCAAGAGAGCCTATGGTAAAAGTAATTGCACCTATTATGGAAGCACAGCTTGTAGAAACTGCTATTTTAAATATCATGAACCATCAGAGCCTGATCGCCACAAAGGCAGCACGCGTCTGCTATGCGGCAAAAGGCGACGGCGTAATGGAGTTTGGACTTCGACGCGCCCAGGGACCTGACGCCGGTATTTTCGGCGCACGCGCTGCTGTGATCGGCGGCTGCGTGGGAACATCCTGCGTTCTCACAGGACAGATGTTTGACGTACCGGTTCTGGGAACACACGCCCATTCCTGGATCATGAGTTTCCCGGACGAATATACTGCATTTAAAACTTATGCAAAAATGTATCCTGATTCCTGTACTCTTCTTGTTGATACTTACGATGTGCTGAAATCCGGTGTTCCAAACGCAATCCGTGTATTTGAGGAAATGCGCGAGGAAGGCATTGTTCCTAAAAAATATGGTATTCGTATTGACAGCGGCGACCTTGCCTACCTGTCTAAGGAAACATATAAGATGCTTGCAGCTGCAGGCTTTGATGATGCTGTCATTTCCGCTTCCAGCGACCTTGACGAATACCTGATTGAGAGCCTGAAGGCTCAGGACGCAAAAATCAATTCCTGGGGCGTAGGCACACGCCTTATCACAGCAAACGATAACCCAGCCTTTGGCGGAGTATACAAGCTTGCCGCCGTAAAAGACAGCGCCGGAAGCGGCTTTGTCCCTAAAATCAAGCTTTCCGAAAACACAGAAAAGGTTACTAATCCCGGAGATAAAACTGTTTACCGTATTTATAGTAAAACAACAGGAAAAATTAAAGCAGACCTTATCTGTCTTACAGATGAAACACTGAATCCGGAAGAAACCATGGTAATCTTTGACCCTGTTGATACCTGGAAAAAAACAAAAATCCTCGGCGGAACATACGAACTTCGCGAGCTTCTTGTTCCTGTCATCAAGGACGGAAAACGCGTTTATACTTCTCCTTCTGTTATGGAGCTTCGTGAATACTGCCAGAAAGAGCAGAATACTCTCTGGGACGAATCAAGACGTTTTGTAAATCCGCAGAAAGTTTATGTAGACCTGTCGCAGAAACTTTACGATATGAAAAAAGAACTTCTGGAAGAAATGAGTGAAAAATCATTAAGCGGCATATAAGCTTTTAAAAGTCATAAACCTCCTTTTCCCCTCATAGACATAAAAGGGAAAGGAGGTTTTTTATGGACAATCACACCTATATCCGGCTTATTAATAAAGAATATCCTCTTCCTGCCGGTTTTATTCCGGCAAACCTGGTTGATTCCGGCATTCCATTTGACGCTCCGCCCGGCGATGAAAAACGGCTTTTAGAACCAAAGGCTGCGCGGGCAGCTCTCTCCCTTTTTCACGCAGCCCGCCGGGAAGGACTGAACCTCTATGGAATTTCCGGGTATCGTTCTTACTTTCGCCAGAAACAGCTTTTTACAGGAAGCCCTTATGTTGCGCCTCCCGGAACGAGCGAACATCAAAGCGGACTTGCTCTGGATCTTTCCTGTCCCTGTATCAACATGGAGCTTTCAGAGGAATTTGCCGAAACACCGGAAGGCATCTGGCTTGCCAGAAACGCCTCCCTTTACGGTTTTATCCTGCGGTATCCGAAAAACAAAGAACATATCACGGAATTTCCCTACGAGCCCTGGCATATCCGGTACGTGACAAAGCCGCTGGCAGCCTGGCTCTCTCTTACCGGAATGACACTTGAGGAATATCACTCGCTTACGGAAGCTCTTTAATTTACTGCTCCATCTGACGTCCCAGAAATCCTGCTGCCGTCTGTACAAGAAGACGTTCCGAATTTCCCATCACATCTTTTTCGCTTCTTCCCATAAGAATCACTGCTCCAATGGCATCTCCCGCACATATGATCGGCTGTACAGCCTGAGAATACAAATTCCCTGCCTGGTCTGACACCACAGGGATTTTTCCTTTCTCATTTCCATTTGCACAGATGCCTTCCCTGTCTCCGATCGCACCTTCCAGTTCCTTACTGATTTCTTTTCCCGCAAACTCCTTATTTCCCGGTCCTGCTGCCGCCACCACCTGATCATGATCTGTAATACATGCCACAAGACCGGTTGTCTGTGCCAGCGCTTCCGCGTATTCTTTCGCAAAAATACTCAGCTCTCCGATAGGAGAATATTTTTTCAGTATGATCTGTCCCTCTCTGTCTGTAAAAATCTCAAGAGGCGTTCCCTCCTTTATCCTCAGTGTCCTTCTGATTTCTTTCGGGATTACAACTCTTCCCAGATCGTCAATCCTTCTTACTATTCCCGTTGCTTTCATAAAAAAATTCCTCCATCTACTGTACTTTCCGTTTGCTGTACTTTCCATTTATGGAAATAGTATCTGTAGATGGAGAAATTTTTATGCGTTAAATTTATTCTTGCATTTTGGAATTTTTGTGTTATAGTATTCATATACTTAATATGTAGTTTTTAAAACTATATAAGAATATTTCCAGGAGGCGACTTACATGAAACTGAAATTAAAAGACCCGGGAAGCGCCATCACTCACGGCATCGCCATGCTCCTTGCCATTGCAGGCGCTGCCCCTCTGATCGTAAAAGCTGCCAGAAGCAAAGATACCCTTCATATTGTGGCAATCAGCATTTTTATCCTTACCATGATTCTGCTCTATGCAGCAAGCACACTTTACCACTCTGTAGACTCTACAGAAAAGGTAAACAGAAGACTTCGGAAAATGGATCATATGATGATTTTTATTATGATAGCCGGAAGCTACACACCCGTATGCCTCATCGCCCTTCATAACCGCACAGGATACGTTCTCTGCGCTCTTGTATGGGCTGTTGCCATTGTCGGCATATTGTTAAAAGGACTTTGGATAAACTGCCCTAAATGGCTTTCTTCCGTACTTTATATTGGAATGGGATGGCTCTGCGTTCTGGCTTTTGTACCCATCTTCCACTCTCTTCCAAGAGCTGGATTCGGATGGCTTCTTGCAGGAGGTATCATTTATACCATTGGAGGTATCATTTACGCATTAAAGCTTCCTATTTTTAATGCAGCGCACAAAAACTTTGGCTCACACGAAATTTTCCACGTCTTTATTATGCTTGGAAGCGCCTGCCATTTTATTGTCATGTACTTCTTTGTGGCAGTTTTACCGTAAAATATTCAGTTTATGGTAGAATATTTATTCATAAGCAGGATAAATTTTTCATCAAAAATTCTTGACAATAATTAAACAGTATGAGATTATAACGATGTATAATCGACAAATTGTTCGGAGATAAGTTCAAAATAATATCAATACTGTTATTTTGATTAAAAGGGAAACCCGTGTAAATCTGGTACGATCCCGTCGCTGTGATAGCTAGTTCTCAACGCAATATCACTGGAAAATATTCTGGGAAGATGTTGAGAATGTTGATACTTAAGTCAGAAGACCTGCTTATTTCTGTGAAAGATTCTTGCGGACGACAGGAAATTCTGATATTTGAAAGTTTCTATAGTAATATTCTTCACAGGATTTTTTTGACTTTCTATATATAAGATTTCAAAATGAATGCAGCCGCATTCATTTTTTTTGCATCAACTTACTGTTTTTGTCAATTATAAAAAATTTTATGAAAAGGAAGAGGCATTATGAAACACAAGAAGGGAAGGAAACTGTTAATAATTACAGCAACTATGTTATCTATGAGTACTGCTGTATGTACTACCGTGTATGCAAAGAAAGAAGAAAAAGTTTTAAATTTTGGCTGTGCAATGTATACAGACGGTATGGTAAACAGTGCATTAGATGAAAATTCCGGTTGGAACGCAATGCGATACGGAATTTCAGAAGCTCTGTTTAAATTTAACGACAATATGGAAATCACTCCATGGCTTGCCGAAAGCTATGAAGTAAACGAAGAACACACTGACTGGACAATCAAATTAAAAGAGGGAATTAAATTCTCTGATGGCTGTGACCTTACGCCTTCAAAAGTAAAGGCTTATTTCGACCACTTGAAGGAAATGGGACCTTCCGGCTCTGCAAAACCTGAAAAATACCTTGAATTCGAGGCAGAAGTAACCGTAGACGATAAAGCAAACATCATCAATATTAAAACAAGCACGCCTTATGCAAACTTAATGGGGCAGCTTTGCCATCCCACAATGGGAATCACAGATGTAGAACATATTGAAAATTTTGATACAGGTATTATTGGAACCGGCCCATACAAAATCGATAGTTTTAATGGCGTAGGTATTGGATACACGCTGTCAGCAAATGAATATTATTATGAAGATGTTCCTTATGATAAAGTAAATCTTTTATTTATGGGTGATAACTCCGCAAAAGCAATGGCTCTTCAAAGCGGACAGGTGGACCTTGTTGAAAATATCACAAACGTTACAGATATTCAGTCTTTCCAGGAGAGCGAAGACTTTACAGTTGATATTGCATCTGGTGTCCGCTGTGGATTTTCCTGGATGAATTTTGATGGTGTTCTAAAAAACAAAACACTCCGCCAGGCAATCTTAATGGCAATCGACAATGAAGCAATCTGTAACTCCAGAACAATCGGCGGACTTTATACACCTGGTTTTTCTGTACTACCTTCCTCACTTTCATATGGATATGAGAACCTGAAAAACCCATATACATATAATCCGGAAAAAGCAAAAGAAATCCTGGATGAAGCAGGCATTGTAGACACAGATGGAGATGGTATCCGTGAATTAGACGGAGAAAATATCCAACTTCGGTATATCTCTTATGAAAACCGTCTTCTAAATGATTTTGCTGATGCCAATACTCAATATCTTGCAGAAATTGGCATTGGTGTTATTCCGGAATATGGAAGCTCCGATGACCAATGGAGTAAACTTGCTGCATTAGATTATGATTTTAATAATAATAACTGGATTACAGTTGGTACGGGAGACCCTCTTGCATATCTTGCAAACTGGGCATCAGAGAGTACATACTGCGCATATTCAAATCCTGAATACGATAAATTATTTGAACAGTTAAAAGGCGAGATGGATCCTGAAAAACGTACAGATCTTATTTTCCAAATGCAGCAGATTTTAATTGACGATGCGGCAGTTTTAATTGAAGGTTATTACAACTCTTCTATGATCTACTCCAAGAAAGTCTCTTCCGCGCATATCCATACCGCAGATTATTACTGGCTGTCAACAGAAATTATTCCCGCGGAATAAAAACAGCTGTCAATTCACATCCCTTTTATCCTGCAGACTGCAGAAGCTACAGGATAAAAGGGAACTTTTATAAATAGTAGAAAGGGGCATCTTTTTGAATAAAAAGCAAATTCTTAAACGTCTTTTACAAATTGTAATTGTATTACTTGGAATCAGCTTTATTACATTTGGACTTACCTATATTTCTCCCGGAGACCCTGTTCGCAATATGTATACTGCAACCGGTGTCATGCCAACAGAGGAAATGATTGAGGAAACAAGAGAAGAACTGGGATTAAATGACCCATTTATAGTGCAGTATACACGTTGGCTTTCCAATTGTTTACATGGCGATTTCGGAAAATCTTACAGCTTAAATAAACCGGTTACGGAACTTCTGGCAGCCAGACTCTGGCCCACTTTAAAACTTACTTTAATGTCCATGTTCTTAATGCTGATTATCTCCATACCTCTTGGTGTGATTTCAGCTATCTATAAAGATAAATGGATTGATTATCTCGTCAGAGGAATTACATTTCTTGGCTGTGCCATGCCTAACTTCTGGGTCGGTTTGTTGTTAATGCTTGCCTTTTGCGTTTATTTTAATATATTCCCGGTTATCAGCTCCGCAGGAGACTTTAAAAGTTTGTTTCTGCCAGCATTGACACTTGCCATTGCAATGTCTTCCAAGTATACACGTCAGGTGAGAACCGCAATTCTTGACGAATTAAATCAGGACTATGTTATCGGCGCACAGGCACGCGGCATAAAAAAATCAAGAATCATCTGGCGCAACGTATTTCCTAATTCTCTGCTTCCTCTTATTACGATGTTTGGTCTTTCCATTGGTTCTCTACTTGGAGGAACCAGCGTAGTAGAGGTTATTTTTTCATATCCTGGTCTGGGAAATCTTGCAGTTTCAGCAATTACTTCCAGTGACTATAACCTGATTCAGGGCTACGTAATATGGCTCGCGCTGATTTACATGATAATTAACCTGATTGTTGACGCTTCTTATGTTTATATTGACCCGCGTATGCGTTTAAAGGAGTAAGACCATGAAAAAGAAAAATATGTTTTTACAAAATAAAACCTTTGTTGTGTTCTCTATCCTGGCACTTCTTATTATTCTGACAGCAATTTTCGCCCCTCTTGTAACAGGGGGTGCAGACCCATTAAAAGGTTCCCTTGCTGATGCCCTTCTTCCGCCAAGTAAAGAGCATATATTCGGCACAGACAAAATGGGACGGGATATTTTTACAAGGGTTATTTACGGTGCACGTTCATCATTAAGTGCGACCTTTGGTGTTGTTATACTTATTTTTTTAGTTGGTTCTTTTATGGGAATTATTTCCGGATATTTTGGCGGCTGGATTGATTCTGTAATCATGCGTGTTGCAGATATGATGGTTGCTTTCCCCGGACTTGTACTTGCACTTGCAGTAGCAGGTATTATGGGCGCCAGTATCAAAAATGCAATTATCGCCATCGTTATTGTAAGCTGGACCAAATATGCCCGTCTGGCACGAAGTCTGGTTCTTAAAATTCGCGACTGCGATTATGTATCTGCCGCTATTGTAACCGGTTCAAAAACTCCTTATATGCTGCTCCGCTACATGCTTCCAAATGTAATCCCTACCTTAATTATTACAGCAGCTACTGATATTGGTTCTATGATGCTGGAACTTGCATCCATGTCATTCCTTGGATTTGGCTCAAAACCGCCGGCGCCGGAATGGGGATATATGCTGAATGAAGGAAGAGCATATATGCAAACAGCTCCATGGCTGATGATTTTCCCTGGTCTGGCCATTTTTATTGTCGTTATTGTGTTCAATATGTTAGGGGACTCTGTCCGGGATATTCTGGATCCAAAAAATGAATAAGAGGTGAAAATAAACATGTTAAAACTGAAAGATGTGACAATTTCTTATCAAAATGATTTAACTGTTCAGAACTTTCATCTGGATATGAAACCTGGACAAATTATTTCCCTTGTAGGCGAATCAGGCAGCGGTAAAACATCTGTAATTCGTGCTGTTTTAGGTCTTCTTCCCGGCGGAGGAAAAGTCACGAGCGGGAGTATTACATTCGAGGGAAACGATTTATTATCCTACACCCCGGAACAATGGAGAAAACTTCGCGGTTCTGACATCTCTATGATTTTTCAGGACAGTGGTGCCATGATGAACCCCACCCGGAAAATCGGCAGTGTTTTTACAGAATATATTCTTACGCACGAAAAACTTTCAAAAAGAGAAGCCTGGGAAAAAGGTGTTGAAATGCTTGAGCGTATGCGGCTCCCCTCTGGCGATAACATAATGCACTCCTATCCATTTCAGCTTTCCGGCGGTATGCGGCAGCGTGTTGGTATTGCCATGGGTATGACATACCAGCCAAAGCTGCTTCTTGCAGATGAACCCACTTCTGCACTTGACGTAACAACACAGGCTCAAATTGTACGCCAGATGATGCAGCTACGTGATGATTATCATACCGGTATTATTATTGTAACCCATAATCTGGGAGTAGCTGCTTATATGTCAGATTTCATTGTTGTTATGAAAGATGGAAAAATTGAGGAGCAGGGAACCAGGGAGTATATTCTGCAAGAATCAGATAACGAATATACCAGAAAACTACTGGAAGCAGTTCCTTCTCTTGGAGGTAAACGATATGTCTGAAAAACGTGAAGTAATATTAGAAGCAATACATATAACAAAAAGATTTCCGGCTTCAAATAATCGTACTTTACTTGCAAATAATGATATAAGCCTGAAAATGTATAAAGGTGAAACTCTTGGATTAGTAGGAGAGTCCGGCTGCGGAAAAAGTACATTTATGGAATTTCTGGTGTCTCTGGACAAACCTTCCGAAGGAAAAATTTTATATCACGGAACAGATATTACAAAGCTGAAAGGTGAAGAATTACGGCAGCACCGCCAGCATATTCAGATGGTCTTCCAGGATCCTGCTTCTTCTTTTAATCCTAAAATGCGGATTCGTGATATTATATGTGAACCACTGATTAATTTTAAAAAAATAAAAAAATCTGAAAAAGACGCTGCCTGCAAAAAACTTCTTCAACTGGTTGAGCTGCCGGAAGAATTTGCAGACCGTTATCCCCACAATATGAGCGGAGGACAGCGCCAGCGCGTGGCTATTGCAAGAGCACTTGCACTGGAACCCGAAATCATAATATTAGATGAAGCTACAGCAGCACTTGATGTTTCTGTCCAGAAAACAATTATCGAACTGATTACAAAGCTTCAAAAGGAAAAACATATTACCATTGGCTTTATTTGCCACGATATTGCACTGGTTCAGTCTGTATCCCATCAAATTGCAGTTATGTATCTGGGAAATCTTGTGGAAGTTATACAGGGAAAAGAGCTTTCAACAAAGGCAGTACACCCTTACACAAAAGCTTTAATGGAATCTGTCTTTGATATAAATATGGATTTTTCCACCCCCATTGAAAACGTTGACGGCGAAGCCCCAAGTCCTTTGGATTTGCCAAAAGGCTGTCCTTTTCAGGGAAGATGTCCCCACTGTATGGATATTTGTAAAAAAGAAAAACCTGCTCTGCTTGAACTGGAACCCGGTCACAATATTGCCTGTCATTTATTTAATAAAAACAGAGGATAGACAATATGAAAAAAAATGACTTGATTCATGGAAATATTGCAAAAGCTTTGCTGCTGTTCGTACTGCCTCTTATAGCAGGAAGCCTGATTCAGCAGCTTTACACAACTGCAGACGCTATTATCGTGGGGCAGTTTACCGGTAAGAGCGGACTTGCAGCCATTGACTCTGTACATACACTGTTTAAATTTCCAATTAATTTTATGAACGGTCTTGCTACTGGTGCAACAATCATGATTTCCGGTTATTTTGGTGCAAAGGATAAAAAAAGTATGCACTGCGCAGTACGCACTGCACTTTTAACCGCAGTAATCCTTGGAATCATCTGCTCTGTATGCGGTGTATATTTTGCATCCCATATGCTTGATATTATGTCCGTCCCAGTTGATATTTACAATGACGCACTTATTTACTGCCAGATTTACTTTTCTGGATTATGGTCGATGATTCTCTATAATATGATAGCCGGTATTTTACGTGCATATGGAGATTCCAAAAGACCGCTATACGTTCTTATTTTATCCAGTCTTATAAATATTGCCGGGAATTTCCTTTTGGTTGGCGTCTTCCATGCAGGTGTGAGCGGAGCTGCTGCTGCAACTGTGCTTGCCCAGATTATCAGCTCATTTGTACTATATATTATTTTAATAAAATCTGATTTTATAGAAGAAAAAATTCATATATTTAAGGCTGGCATTTGCCGTGAACATATGGGTATAATGATAAAAAAAGGGTTTCCTCTTGCTCTTCAGTCAATGCTGTTCCCTATTGCCAATTCCATTATTCAGGCAAGTGTAAACACAATGGGAACGAACAGTATTGCAGCATGGGGAATTTGTGACAAGCTTGATATGATCATCTGGCTGATTGCCGATTCCATGGGACCTGCTCTCACCACATATACAGCACAGAACATAGGCGCCGGAAAATTTGACAGAGTAAAAAAAGGTGCATTTACGGGTGCAGGCTTGTCTGTCATTTCCGTTGGAGTCGTAAGTTTGCTTTTATATTTTTGTTCTGGTATTTTAGGTCCATGGTTTATAGCAGAGAAAGATGTTCCTACTCTTATTCCACTAGTTGTAAAATATATGCAGATGATGGCTCCATTTTTTATCTTCTATGCAATCGCAGAAGCCTTTTCAGGTGTCTGCTGCGGACTTGGCGAGACTGTAACACCAATGATTACTACCCTCCTTACCATTTGTTTTCTTCGGGTTATTTGTATCTGGGCAGTTCTGCCCAAATTTAATACAATGGAATGCATTGTCTGGATTTACATTGTTTCCTGGATAGTATCAGGAATTGCATTTATATTACTATATTATAGGAAATCGTATGAAAAAAAACGGAAAAGCCCCTAATAGGAGCTTTTCCGGCATACCAAAACACTTATTTCTTTATTTTAATAACCACAAGACCGCATGGAGCAAGTTTATCACCATATTCTCCATATACAGCCTCTATCTCTCCCTCAGGAAGGGGAAGTGCTGCTTCCTCCCCGCTCCAGTTCTGATAAATATAGAAGCGCTCTTCTTCTGTTTCTCTTGAAGTCACTTCAAGTCCCTCCGGAATATCCCCTTTGATTCCGCAGGAAATTCCGCTTTGCTCTGCGATTTTCTTAAGTAAATCTTCCTGGAATTCTTTCTCTGCATCTGCTGCCACATACCAGGCCTTTCCTTTTCCGTAAGAATTTACAGTAAGGGCAGGATAGCCTTTATAGAAATCGCTTCCGTATGTCATAACAGTCTCTGCTCCGCGAAGCTCTACAAGGTCACAGAGATATTTACAGGAGTATGTTTTCTCCATTCCCAGAGCATTTCCCTCAACAGGCACAAGAGAATTTTCTTCCCAGTCATAAAGACCGTCAATCTCTGTACTGCGGATTCCAAGAACATCCATAAGTCCGTGAGGAACACCTCCAAGAAAACATTTATCTGTATCATCTACAATTCCGGACCAGTAAGTTGCAATAAAGATTCCACCGTCTTCCACAAATTTCCGCACTTTTTCCTCAAATCCGTCACGAAACATATAGCACATGGGAGCCGCAAAGATTTTATAGCCGGAAAGGTCGCATGTCATATCTACAAGGTCCACATTCAGCCCAAGTTTACGGAAACCTTTGTAATACTTTAACTGTGCCTCTCTGTAATGAAGCCCTTTATTTCTCGGTCCCTGGCTGTCTTCCATTGCCCACTGGCTGTCCCAGTCATAAAGGAGCGCAGCCTGGCTTTTTACTTCACTTCCTGCAAGAACCGAAATTTCTTTTAAAGTTTTCCCAACCTGACTTACCTCACGGAATACTCTTGTATCGTTTCCTCCGTAATGGTCGATAACAGCTCCGTGAAACTTCTCGGAAGCACCTCTGCTCTGGCGAATCTGGAAATAAAGAGCTCCTTCGCCTCCGTGGGCAATCGCCTGCATGGACTGTGCAAATAGTACCCCCGGTTTTTTCAGCTTACTCACACTCTGCCAGTTTGTAGAGGTAGGACATGATTCCATCTGGAAAAACGGTTTTTTCTTGAGAGAACGCATCAGATCGTGGCACATTCCATTTTCATACGCAGTCTCAATCACATCCTGCTTATGCCATGTAGGATATGTATCCCAGGAAACCACATCAATTTCTTTTGCAAGTTCAAAATAATTTAATCCGTCAAAATAGTACATGAGGTTTGCAGTTGTAGGAAGCTCGCTTCCTCCCTCTCGAACAGCCTGTATTTCATGATGAATAAAATCTGCCGTCTGATGAGTCACAAAACGTTTCCAGTCAAGATTTAACGCATGAAGCTGTGTCTCGCCAATGGGAGACGGGCTTTCAATCTGCTCAAAGCTGTTATATGTATGGCTCCAGAAGGTTGTACACCATTTCTTATTTAAGTTTTCAATCGTGCCATATTTCTCCTTCAGCCAGTTGCGGAATGCTTCCTGACAAAGGGGACAGTGGCACTCTCCACCAAATTCATTTGAAATATGCCACATAATCACTGCCGGATGATTTCCAAAACGCTCTGCCAGTTTTTTGTTTATGATTGCTGTTTTTTCTCTGTAAACAGGAGAGGTATAGCAGTGATTATGGCGAAATCCGTAAAGCGCTCTTTTTCTCTCACCATCAACTCTCAGTACCTCCGGATATTTGTCAGCCAGCCATTTTGGTCTTGAAGCAGACGGAGTTGCAAGAATTACGGAAATTCCTCTTTCATAAAGCTTATTGATAATATTCTCCAGCCACTCAAAATTAAATACGCCTTCCTCCGGCTCAAGGGTTGACCAGGAAAAAATCCCAAGGCTTACTACATTACAGCCAGCTTCTTCCAGCATATCTAAATCTTTCTCAAGAATATCCGGTCTGTCCAGCCACTGTTCCGGATTGTAATCGCCTCCGTGAAGAAGCCTGTTCGTCTTAAAGTCCATAGAAACCTCCTGTTAAATCATCACATCTTTTATTATCCCCAGCGCAAGAAGCATAAGAGGATAGGCTATATAAAATACATATTTTGGAATTTTATCTCTGCGCGCCCCGTTGTAACACCAGATTCCGTAAAAGGACAGAGGACCGGTTATGTACATGAGACTGATGATTGCTCCCAAAACTGTTTTCAACACGTTTTTCTCGTAAAAAATATAAAATACAGACGTTAAAAGTACCATGCAAAGCCCAAATTCTACCCGGAAAAAACCAGCCCACATAACTGCTGCCAGAACAATACAAAACTGCATTATTCTCTTCAAAAAACCACTGTATCTTTTTACAAGGCGCAGTCCGTACAGCATGAAAAGAGAGATAAGCGTTCCTGTAAGGGCATTCTGATTTGAAAAATCAAAAAACTTACTCTTCATTGCAAAATCATACGGTACTTCACTTATAAGCGAAAAAAATGCAACTGCCGCAAGATACTTCTTATAACTGGAAGTGTTTCGAAATCCTTCCACAAGAAGGAAGGCAAATAAAGGAATTGCCATACCTCCGAGAAGCTGAAGAACAGATCCCACTCCTGCAAGCATCATAAGATGAGAATCTTCTGCAAGCGCGGCAGAAAGCTCCTCCTGCGTATATTGTTCCAGACAGATCATGCCTTTTTCCACAATAATCACGCCTATATACTGAAAAAGCATCATCGCCCATGCAAATATTTTCAAGCCATCTGCCGTTATATCAGGTGTCTTCCACACAACACCTCTTCTTCCCATACCTGTACCCATAATACTCTCCTGCTGAATCAGCCTTTTACAGCGCCGCCTGTAATTCCTTCCACATAGAATTTCTGCATAATAATAAACAGAATGGAAATAGGAATGGAAACGAGCACACCGCCGGCACAGAACTGTGTGAAATAGCTGTTAATAAGGCTCTTATCCAGCATTTTAAATAATCCCACTGCAACTGTATATTTAGAAGAAATTCCCGCATTGAGAATCATCTTCGCATAAACAAAATCCATCCACGGAACAAGGAAGCTGCTGATTACTGTATATACTACGATCGGACGGCTCATAGGCAATACCATCTGGAAAAAAATCCTTGCCTCGCTGCACCCGTCAATCCTTGCAGCTTCACATAAAGCTCTCGGTACCGTGTCAAAAAATCCCTTTGCGATCAGATAACCAAGACCTGATGACGCAGAATAAACCATAATAAGACCTGCATAACTGTTTGTAAGTCCGAAAGACTTTAAAGTAAAATACACGGCGATCATGGCAAGCATTCCCGGAAACATGGTAAGGATCACTGCCATATTCATAAGGGGTTTTCTCATCTTAAAGCGCATAACCGATACTGCATACGCTACCATAAGAACAAACATAGTAGAAATCACACATGTAAAGCAGGCAATAATAAAGGTATTAATAAACCACTGCGGAAACTGCGCCACGGAATCAGGGTGAAACAATTTCACATAATTTACAATGCTCCATTTTTCCGGAAAAAATGTGCTTGTATTCATACCGGAATACGAACTGAAGGAGGTACATACAAGCCACACGATTGGAATCAGCCAGAAAATTGCCAGAACTGCAATAAAAAGATTATGAAGTATAATACTGGAAGTTCTGTTTCCTTTCATTTTTCTCATTGATACGTTCCCTCCCTGTCTCCTTTTATCATTCTGTTAAATGCAACCAGCGTAAATACAGAACAGATGATAAATACCATAATACCGATTGCCGACGCCATCTTATAATTATAGTAATCCTGTGTCAGACGGAACAGCCATGTAACAAGAAGATCCACTTCCGTTGCCTGAGAGTTTGCCATTGCCTGATTTGTTGTTGTATAAACATTTTCTGTCAGAAGATAAATAACATTAAAGTTATTAATATTCTTTACAAAATCAGTGATCAGCGCCGGGCCTGTTACAAACAGAAGATACGGCATTGTGATTTTTCTGAAAATCTGGAAGGAAGTTGCCCCGTCAACCCTAGCGCTCTCAAGCTGATCAGAAGGAAGGTTCATAAGAACACCTGTGGAGATCAGCATCTGATACGGCACGCCAATCCAGATATTGATTAAAATAATCATTACATGCGCCCATCCGGGAGCTGATAAAAACGGCACATAGCTTGTGGAAATAAGTCCAATATCTCTCAGAAAATCTGTAAGTCCGATGTTGCTGCAGAATGTGTTTACAATTCCTCCGTTTGCAAAAAAGTTTCTTACAAGAAGAAGGGATACAAACTGCGGTACTGCGATAGTAACAATAAATAATGTTCTCCACATTTTAGGGAATCTTGTCTTTTTACTGTTTAATAAAAGAGACAGAAGAATTCCTCCGATATATGTGGTAATCGTTGCAAAAAACGACCATACAAGCGTCCAGCCCAGAACGCGCACAAAAGAATATCCAAAGGTTGCAGTAAGTCCGCCGCCTCCAAACAAACTGATAAAGTTGTCAAATCCGACCCACGTAAACAGGCTGTTAGGTGGCATATGATTCTGATCGTAATTTGTAAACGCCACAAAAATAAGAAGCAGAATTGGAATTACCGTAAAAATCGTAACGCCGAGTACAGGAAGCGTAAGAAGTGTGATATGAAATTTTTCTTCTTTATATGCGTGTAAATCTTCCAGAAAATTATTTATATGTTTTCCTGCTTCCGCTGTTTTCTGAAGCTTATAAACATTCACCGTATTTTTTATCCAGATAATTGCTGCCGCGAACCACACAACAAAGCTGAACAGTGAAAAAAGCAAAATCTGAAACGAGTTATCATAATCGTTAAACTCATTTTTCATAGTCTTCATATTGAAGACTTTTTCCGGTTTTACTGTACCCAGAGTTGCAAATTTGGGAACATACTCCATTGCAAAATTTACAGTAAAGAGAATTACCGCTACTTCAAGTATTGTCATAAGCACTGCCTTTACATACTGCTTACGGCGGGCATAGCCCGCCCCAAGCCAGAGCAGCGATAACTTCACAAATAAATCACCTTTTACAACAGCGTTTCCAAACTCAGCGAAAAAATTACCAACAGCTTTAAAAAATCCGCCTGCTGCCTGGACTGCTGTCCTTTTATTTTGTTCTGCCATAAAGTTTTTCCTTTCCTTAAAAACTGCAGAGCATTTTATTCAACAGGAGCTGTGATACCTTCTACCAGAGTATCAAGAGCTTTCTGGATTCCTTCTTCGTCATCTGCCGCAAATTTACCCTGTGCAATATTTTCTCCAAAAGTTTTTGCCGGATCCCAGTATTTTCCGCCAACTCTCTGGATCACACCAAACTCGGACTGCGCAATCGCTGCAGAAATCGCAAGGTTTTCTTTCACCGCGTCAGATTCTACTACAACTTTATTTGTAGGTCCGATTTCACGTGCTTCAAAACGTGCCTGCTGCGCTTCTTCATTTGTAAGGAATTCAGCAAGAACGGCTGCCCAGCCGATGTTTTCAGAATAAGCATTGACACCGACAAATTTATATCCGAATGCTGATTTCATCTGTACCTGATCTTCCCCGATGGTAAAGGAAGGAAGTTTTGTTGCCGCATATCCATCACCGAACGCTTCCTGCGCTGCCTGTGCATCCCATGTTCCGGAAACAACAGCGCAAAGATCGCCTGACGCAATCTGGTTTGAAGTATCTCCGTCTGCAATCGCCATAAACGCCGGATTTCCTGCAATGTTCAGCATAGCTTCTGTTACCTGAACGCCTGTATATCCATCAGGGCTTGTTCCATTCCAGTCCATAGCTGTTGTTCCATCATCGTTTAAGTCTGTTGTAAAGCCTGCTCCGTAGAAAAATCCTGCGTTATACCAGCCGGAAGCAAGAACCATACCAACCTGCTTGCCGCCTTCTTCTGCCGCTGCAAGAAGAGAATCCCAGGACGCTGCGTCTTCCGGAGAAACTACAGAAGAATCGTAATATAAGAAGTAGCTGTTATCTCCAGCCATAGGGAAGGCATACATATCGCCGTCAATCGTAGCCGCCTCAACAGAAGATTCACTGTTTGCAGCTTTTACATCATCAAGAGATTTTCCTGCAACAGCCTGGAACGCTTCATCATACTCAGAAAGATCGGCAAGCGCTCCTACATTCTGAAGATCGTAAATCTGGTCGCTTGCAAAAGCAAATACATCTGCTGCCGCTTCCACATCTGTAAGAATAGTATCTTTTGCTGTTGATTCAGATTCTACGCCAATCTGAATGTCAAATTTCTGATCCGGATATGCCTCCTCAAATTTTCCAACCAGTTCCTTCAGCAGATCCTGATCTTCCTCTGCTCCCCAAAGTGTAAGCGCGATTGTTTCATCTGCTGCGCTTACGCATACAGTTGAAGAAAATTCCACTGCTGCCGCCATTGCTGTTACTAATGCTTTTTTTGCTGATTTCATATTTTTTCCCTCCTGGAAATGAATTTTGCGCCTTTTGCGCAACCGATTGCTCGTATTTTTAGTATATAACTCAGGAAAGCTTCTGTCAATTATATATTATTGCAAAAAATGAGAGTTTATTTTTATGCGTTTTTAACAAAAATAAGCTCTCATTTTTTATACTTGCGCAATCGCTTGCATTATTTTCCTTTTTATCCTGATTTTTCTACATAGTAGATTCTCTTAATATTACCTGATAGCCCGGCTGCCTGATTTTATCCTCTGTCACTTCACCCAAAATATGCAGAAGTTTATAACAGGCTTTTTTGCCAAGTTCCTTTGTATCAAATCGTATACTTGTCACAGACGGATTATCGAACTCAAGCTGACTGTTATCATAAAAGCTTGCAATTCTTATATCATCGGGAACACGGAGCCTGTTTTCCCTCAGGCAGCCGATCACCTGTGTACAGATAAAATCGTCCATACATACAATGCAGTCTGCCCCCTTATCAAGAACCTGTCTCACAGCTCTTGATACATCAAGAAAACCGTCTGCATTCATGATCACCAGCGCTTCTTTTATATCCCGCCCGGCTTCTTTAAAAGCGTCTGCAAAACCCTGGTAACGGCTTTCTGTTACTCTGTGCGTTTCGCTTCCGCCTATAAGCGCCAGCTTTTTATTTCCCTTCATAAGCAGAACGGAGGTAAGCTCCTGGCATGCTTCTCTGTTTTTATTATCCACAGAGACTACACTTTTATCTGAATTTGGTCCAATTACAACAAACGGAACTTTTTTTTCCTTCAGATACCTCTGCGCCGAAGAACTGACTACTGCCCGGCTTAAAATGATCCCGTCTACCTTCCTGTTAATTACAAGGCGCTCAATCTGCGTCAAATCTTTCCCATTTACCATACAGAGCATAATATCATAATTACATTCCTCAGCCGCCTGACAGATTCCTATGAGACAATCTTTAAAAAAAGCAAATTCCATAGCCTCATACTCCACTGGAAGCACCACTCCCAGATTATATGTCTTGCTCTGAGCCAGCCCTCTCGCCATTGCATTCGGGCGGTAATCATGCGTAGCTATAAACTCCTTTACTCTCTCCGTAGTTGCCTTGCTGATTCTTCCCTTACCGGAAATTGCCCTGGAAACTGTAGTTTTGCTTACGCCAAGCTCCCTTGCTATATCTTCTATTTTATAAATCTTATTCAGATTTTCTCTTTCCTCCATAATAACACCTCAATCCTGCGCAATCGCTTGCACGTATAATAAGCATAACAGACTACAGAGGAAGTTACAAGGTATATTTCTGAGAAAATATATTTAAAAACAAATTAAATTCTTTCTCCTCAGTCAAGTAAATTTAAACCAATGTATACGCATTATCTCATCCCCTTTTCCTTTAAAAAGAAGTTTCATATTTAGCTTATCAGCAAATACTTCTCTATCCAACTTACAGCTGCATACACGATATCCACAATGGTCATATCTTCCAGTATAACCTACTTTACAAAGACCGATTCTCCTTTCTTCTAAATTATCCCATATTTCAATCCAGGAATCTTCCTGTATAGAAGCTGTGAGAAAATGTATTTTTGTTTTATTTTTCATTCCGCAAATATTCGGATAATACAATTCACTTCCAGCATTAATATTTCCTATATCAAAACCACCCCATATATTTTCTTTCTTTTTTACAGCTTTTGCCTGCATATACCATTCTGCCTGAATCTTATTCCATTCACTGTCATAATGTCCAACTCCATATTCAGCTATTATCTGATCAGCCACCATTTCTCCATTTGCTCTATAGTGAATGTAACAAATTCCCGTTGCTCTGTAATAATTATTAGGATCAAAAATGGTATATGCATAAAAATCCTGCCCATTCCACGAAAAGAAAGAACCATGATCTTCTGAAATTCCCAAGCTGCCTTGATAAGCATAGGGACCATATATATTTTCTGATGTAGCATAAAAAGAACCCCAGGATAAATAATAAATTCTATTCTTTTTGTGAATAAAGCTTTTATCATCTCTTGCATATGTTTCATCAATCATAATCTGTCTTGGTTTTTCTGCCAAAGAAATCATATCCTGATTTAATCGAGAAATAAAATAGCCATCACCTTCACAGCATCCCCATATTAAATATGGAATATCTGTATCCGGATCTACAAAAACTGTCGGGTCATATTGTAAAGTACTGGTATAATTTTCTTCCAACAAAGGCTTTCCAAGTATGTCATAAAAGGGTCCTCCCGGTTTATCCGCCACTGCAACCCCTATATCTTTGTTTCCATTAGAAAAATAATAATAATATTTACCATTTCTCTGTGCTGTATCCACTGCCCAACATTTGTCACATTTCCCGATATATGTTTCTTCCGGTCGAAATGTAGTTTCATACTCCCATATAACAAGATCTTTCGAAGACCAAATCTGCCAGTCGTCCATAAGCCATGTAGTATTATTTATTGACCGGTCATGACTTGCATATAAATATGCTTTATTATCAAAAATATGAATATGAGGATCGCATATCCCCAATCCTTGTATAATTGGATTATTTTTCTTCATTGCTTTACTCAAACCAGAAATCAGCTATATTAAACAGCCTGTTGGTATCTCCTTTAAACACAAAATATAAAGCTTGTTTTCCCTGAACAGGTTGTATGGAACAGGAACATACTTTATACTTATTCCAACCGTCTGTAAATGGAATTTCTACTACTCCTATTACAGGACCATCAGGATTATCAATATGTAACTCCAGTTGTCCTCCATATGTCCAACTCGCTGCTTCCACAGAAAACTTCTTTTCATTATTAAATTGTAAATATCGATATTCCGCCCAGTCTCCAGTTCTTATTTCAGTTAAATATTCATAATATTTATCATCTCTGGTGTTTGCTTCAATATACACAGAACCATAAAGTTTACTTGCTCTTGAAGCTTCCAATTTTTCACAGCTTTTTACTATCTCATCTTGTCCATTTACAGTCATTTCCACTTCTTGAATCCCACCAGCAGAATCAAAATAGATTTTTTCCACGCACACGCGCCTACTATAAAACGAATTATGAGTGGAACGATGATAAAAAACATACCATTGTCCTTTTATCTCGCATATGCAGCCATGATTATTCCAACTTTTCGGGTCACAACCAGTATTATCAATAATCACGCCACCTTTTACATATGGTCCAAGCGGAAAATCCGAAATAGCGTATGATAAACATGTAGCTCTTCCTCGACTAATGTCTGTATATACTAGATAATACTTTCCATTTCTTTTACATATGGAAGCGCCTTCATGAAAACCATGTTCTTTTTCTGATAAAATACTGTTTTGAAAAGAATTCAAATCAAGACTGTGCATATCTGAGTTTAATTTTGCACCTCTCAATTCAAACTGCCCCCAAAAATAATAAATTTGTCCATCATCGTCTATAAACACTGTTGGATCTATTCCTGTTCTATTTACCCCGAGAATTTCCACAGGATTAATAAAAGGACCTAATGGATTCCTGCTTTCAGCTACACCTTCACTGCCATCAGAAGTACAAAAATATAAATGATACATTCCATCTTTTTCTATACAATCAGGCGCATATAAATCACCGTCCGACCACGGTATCTCACCATTCCTGTTCGAAAAAGCCAATTCAGATTTTTCAAAAGTCTTAAAATCTTTAGAAAAAAACACATAATAATCCTTACTGCAATATTCCGGATTTCCTGTAAGATCATAAGAACCGTACAGATAAACATATCCATCCTTATAAACCTTAGCTTCAACATCCGGAACATGATACGTTAATGGTAATATTGGGTTCATATATTATCCTTTCACTGCACCGGCAGTCAATCCTGCCTGAATTTTCGAAGACAAACAAACATAAATAAGAATAATTGGAAGCGATGCCATTGTTAGCGCTGCCGTTGTTGCTGCATAATCAGTTTGATATGTTCCTTTTAAAGTCATAAGCCCTAATGGAATCGTCATTTTTTCAGCATCATTAATTAAAATCAGAGCAAAACTAAATTCATTCCAAACGCTTACCAATGTTAAAATTAACACTGTCACCAGCACTGGCTTTGCCAACGGTAAAAAAACATAATAAAACATCTGGTGTATTCCGCATCCATCAATAACAGCTGCCTCCTGTAATTCATTTGGAAGCTGGTTATAATGTCCATAAGTCAAAAACACCGCCATTGGGAGATTGAATGCAATATATGGAATAATCAATGACCATAAACTATTTACCATTCCCATCTTATTGGCTATACTAAATAAAGGTATCAATACACAATGAATGGGTATCATATTTCCTACAAAAAATAAAAATACAATTTTTGACGCCCCTTTAAATGGAAATCTGGACAGCATGTAGGAAAACATAGTACTGAAAAGTAATACACAAAAAACAGTAATACATGACACGATTAAACTATTTGCAAAATATTGCTGTACTCCTTTATCCCAGGCTTTAATATAGTTTTCTATATGCCACACTGACGGTAAGCTCCAGGGATCTGTCAAATAGGCTATATTATCTTTAAAGGAAGAAATAATCATCCATACAATAGGCAAAATAATAATCAAGGCATATACAGATAAAAGAATATGCACTAATGCCCAACCACCTGCTTTCATACGCTTCATTGTTCTCACCCCACCTTTAATAAATACTTTCTTTTTTCATTAATTTATTTACAATTAAAATAAACACTGTACCCAAAAGGAACAAAAACATAGAAATTGCACTTCCATATCCCATTCTCATTGAGTCGAAAGCTTCCTGCACAATTACCGTTGCAAGTACATCTGTTGAATGATTAGGGCCTCCTTTTGTCATAATATAAACAAGATCAAAATATCTCAAAGAATTAACAATGACCAACATTGTTGTCAACTGAATAGTCGGCCATATTAAAGGAAGTTGAATTTTAAAAAAACGCACAATAGGAGGTACTCCATCTAATTCTGCATATTCAATAATATCTGAAGGTATTGACTGTAAAGAACTATAATAAATCAGAACATAGTTTCCTACATAAAACCAAAGCATAACTATCATTACAGCTCCCAATGCAGTCCCTGGTTCTCCTAACCATGCGTGCTGTAAATTCTCCATTCCTATTTTTCCCAAAAAAACATTGAAAAGCCCCTGATTGGGATCATAAATTTGTGTCCATAAAATTCCAACAATGGAGGCAGACAATATTACGGGAAGAAAATAGATTGATTGGAAAAATTTTTTCCCTTTTACTTTTTTGCTCGAAACAACAAGCGCAATTAACATTCCAATAGGAAGCTGCAGACAAGTAGATACAAACGTCATTTTCAAAGTGTTAATCAGTGCATTTTTTACTACTTCATCATGTATTATCTCTTTAAAATTACTTAAACCAATAAATATTTTATCATTGATTCCATTCCAATCAAAAAAACTATTGTATAGCGACATACCTACCGGCGCAACTACCATACCAATAAATAAAACTAATGCTGGCAACATATATATAAGTCTTACATGAAGTTTAGCTTTTTTCATGGCAATCTCTCCTCTGTATAAAAATACTGCCGTAAAGTAGCGTTCTATTTTACGGCAGTACCCTTTCTTTTTTATTTGATTGTAGATAATTGTTCTTCTACATTAACATCTTCTGAAGCAATAATTTCTGTCATTGCGTTCAAAAGATTCTCTGCCTGTTCTGGTTGAAGCGCCTGATCTGTATATGGGAAAAATCCTGTAACCTCATTATTAAAAAATTCTGTGATTTCATATCCTAAAAGAGGCATATCCTCTTTTTCCACTTCTACTTTCATACAACTTAAACTTCCGGTTTTTTTCACCATCTCTGTTTCCGTTTCAACTGAAATAATTTCTTTTATCAATTCATATGCATCATCAGCATTTTCAGAAGACTCATTTATTGCGATGCAATTTGCTATGCCGCCATAAATTGTACCTGAATCTTCCGGTTTGCCATCATCAGCTGAAGGAAATGGTGCAAAACTAATATTATCAGCCATTTCTTCATTGCTGGAAAGAGTAGAAATATCCCATGTTCCTCCAATAAACATTGCTGCATTTCCTGCCGCAAACTGTGCAGGTGCCATTGCAGAATCAATTGCGAGGCTTCCATTCACAAAATACTCCTGGCTTAATTTATTTAATTGCTCACCAGCCTTAATAAACTCAGGATTTGCAAAAGATGCTTCACTTTCCCCATCTGTTACTTCCCTATATAATTCCGTACCTCCATTTCTTACTGCAAGATAAGAAAACCATCCTAAAAGAGGCCATCTATCTTTAGAACCTACCATAATTGGCGTAATTCCTGCATCTTTAAGTTTTGCACAGGCGTCTTCAAGTTCACTGAACGTAGATGGTACTTTTTCAATTCCTGCATCTTTGAAAAGTTGTTTATTGTAATATAATACCTGTCCTGTGACACTTGATGGAATTCCATATATTTTTTCATCAACTGTTACCTCATCAAAGGCTCCATCTATAAACTGTTCTTTATATTCCGTATCTTTTGTCACCATCTCGGTAATATCTTTAACATTTCCAGAACTTACTAATGTTGAAAACTGTTCTCCTGTCCAGTAATTAAACACATCAGGAAGAGAGTTTGATGCTACACATGTTTTAATTTTAGTTTTATAAGATTCTCCTTCCATCATTGTAATCTTAACTGTATTGCCTGTTTTTTCTTCATAACGTTTAATGGCTTCCTGTACAACTTCTGTTGCAGCTTCTGTACTGGTATTATAGAAATATGTAATTTCTTTTCCTCCTTCCTCAGCATAAACTGGCAATGACGTTCCGAACAAAGAAATTGCTAATGCTGCACTAAATATCCCCCGCAAACACTGATTTTTTTTCATTTTACTCGCTTCCTTTCTTTCATTTTTAAGATATTTATATATTAGCACCAACAACGCATTCATATAACGCATTATTTTTTCCAAAAATACCATTATTTTTATATGTCGATGTATTATTTTAGATTTTTATTTAATAAATTCCTATATTTTGCCGGAGTAATTCCCACACTTTTAGAAAATTTTTCTATAAAATATTTTGTGGTACTATATCCGAGCTTTTCTGCAATCTCATTTACAGGCTGTTCTGTTTCCAACAATAGTTTTTTTGCTTCTTTCACTTTTTCATTATTAATATAATTTGATATATTTTCTCCCGTTTCATTTTTAAAAACCGTACTTAAATAAGATTTATTAACATGCAAATAGTCCGCTACATCAGTTAAAGAAACCGGATTATACAGATTCTGTCTTATATGCGCTTTCGCTCCTTTTATTAAATCTTTCGTATGATAATTTTCATTTCTAAGTTCTAACTCCATATCTGATCCGCCTATGCTTTGTACTTCTGGAATTTTATTTTTCTCTTCAATTACCGATTTTATTTTAGCCAATATATGATTTACCTTTATAGGTTTTACAATATATTCCATTACTCCATACGGGATCAACTGTTTTGCATAATTAAAATCCTCATAAGCTGAAATTACCAGAATTTTTGTTTTTGAATTTATACTGCGAACAAATTTTACAAGCTCAATTCCATCAGCTCCAGGCATACGAATATCTGTAATCAACAAATCAACTGAATATTTTTTTATAATTCCCGTACATTCAATTCCATTAAAAGCTGTATATACTATCACTTTTTCACCGAATGCTTCTTCTATAATTTTTTTCATATTGTGCACAATTCTTTCTTCATCATCTGCAATTACAATATTATATCTCATATCTGGTCTCCTTTACGATAAACTTCTGTAATCGGGAATTATGACCGTAACTTCTGTATATTCACCATCTGCTGATTCTATGTCAAGTTTTGCATTTTCCCCGTAGTAATAAATAAGCCTTTCATAGACATTTTTTAATCCTATACTGGATCTGATTTTTTTCTGAATATTTTCTTTTTTATTAAGACTTTCTCCTATTTCTATTATTTTTTCCGGACTGATTCCTACTCCATCATCATTAACAACAATCACTAAAATCTCTTCATATGTTGTAATACTTATATCTATCATTCCTCCCTCTTTTGAAAGTTCTATTCCGTGTTTTACAGCATTTTCAACCAATGGTTGAAGTAACAATTTGGGAATTGTAATATCTTTGGCGACCTGATCTAATGTTATTTCCCAAGCAAGACGTTTTCCAAATCTGTATTTTTCAATTTCCAAATACATTTTAACCATTTCAACTTCTTTATTTAATGAAATTGTATTCCTTTCTTTCAAAGCGTACTTAAATAATTTTGACAGCATATACACGATATTTGCACTTTCTTTTTCTCCTTTTACTTCCAAAGATAAATAAACAGATTCCAACGTATTATATAAAAAATGCGGGTTAATCTGTGTCTGAAGCATTTCTAACTGTGTTTGAAGCATTTGTATATCTTTTTCATAAATGTCATGAATCAATTTTTGATTTTTCTTTACCAGATCGTTATAAAATTCATTAAATTTATTAGCCTCATAATTAAAATATTTTTTATTATTAATACTCAATTTTCCTTCAGAATCTTTCATCATCTCCATGAGATCTTTAAATGGATATTCTATATAAACAGACATCAAATATGAAATTATAAGAAAAATAACAGCCGCTATTAAAATAGCATTTACCATAATCTTCTGCATATCCATCACACTCTTAAAAAGAATCTTTTTAGGAATATAAAAAGAAATTATAAAACCGGAATCATTTAATTTTTTTTCAAATATAATCGCATTCTCCATAACTTCTTTTCTATTCTCACTCTCCTTTACGGCAATCTCCCCAAATTCATTTGATAATACAATTTCAGCCTCTCTTAAAGAAGCGAAATCACGCTCAATAAAGTCCAAGATGTTTGAATTAATATATGCAATAATGTAACCATACGGTTTAAAGGAGGCAGAAGACAACAGAACTCTTTTCCCTACAACAAACTGTCCTTTCTTTTCGTCTTTATGTAACCATACTGTATTCCCATTATACTTTTCTACCATTTTAATTTCTTCATTTGTTAAAATTTTCGATATATCTTTTCCTTTCTCCGGATACAGACACTGTGTATCAGAGTATAAGCTCACTGCAATAAATGAATTATAACTATTAAAAGCTATTGTGTTCATAATTTCCTCTCGTACATTATTATAATTGCTACTCCTGTATCCTTCTGCCTCGAGAAAAAATTTCTGTACATACTGATTTTCTACAAATTTAGAAAGATCTGTATTTACACTGTTACATATGAGATCTAATGTTCCTTCAATCTGATTTACAAATATATCTACATTCTGTTCTTCCTTCTCGTAAACTGCTTTTGTTACCCACCTGAATAAAGTAAAATATAATGTAATAGATGAAAGCATTATAGCAATTATCATCAATATATATAAACTTGTTCGCGTCTTTATCGTTTTTTTCTTCATAGCTCTATCCTATCTACCGTTTATAAAACCATAAACAATATATTCCCTTCTTTTTTATCTCATATTATTTGATACTTAAACAATAGTCAACCCACCTAATTGTATTCTAATATCTTATTTTTTGTTTAAATTCTTTAGAACAGCTCCATCAACTCCAGCTTTTTCCCTCTGGACATCTGTTTGATTTCATATTCCCTTCTCATAGCCTCTTCCTTCGTTGCAAATCCTTCATAATACACAAGTGTTACCGGTCTTTTCGACTTCGTATACTTCGCCCCTGCTTTGCCGCTATTATGGGCTTTTATTCTCCGCGCCAGACAGTTTGTCCATCCTGTATAAAGACTTCCGTCTGCGCAACATACCATATATGTGTAATTCATATTTCTGTTCTCCTGAATCTTTTTATCACAGTTCCCATTCCCATATGTAAGAACAGCCGTCTATTCTTATATTCAGACAGCCATTCCTGAAACTCTCTATGAAAAGCAGTCAGCCAAAACTCGCATTTTTACAAAATATAGAATATTACGGAGTAACTTCCTATAGCATAAAAATCAGAAAGCAGGTGGCTGAATCGCTGACTGCGAATTTTCTTTCCCACCTGCTTTATTATACGTAGATTTTTCTGTTTTGTGAATGCTTTACGGAAGATAAGCAATCGGATCGATCGGTTTTCCGTCTTTTTTCATTGCAAAATAAAGATTGCTTCCCTCTTCACTGTAATATTTTGTCGGTGCATTGACATACCCGATGATTGCGCCTTTTTTTACGGTATCGCCTTCCGATACATTCAAATCCTTTAACTGTCCGTAGACAGCCTGATACCCGTTACCAAGTTCCATAGTTACCGTTGTTCCTGTTTTTGCAGTCTCTTCCACAGAATAAACCGTTCCGTTTACAGCAGACATAACAGGCGCTCCCTCATCTGCCTGTACTGCGATGGCAGGACTTAAACGGTACTGGTCAAGAGTGGGAAAATATACAGTGGAATCCATACTGTAATCCACAAGAATATTTCCGTGAATTGGCCATTCCATTAATGTTTCTTCAGAAAAATTTACTTCCGGAAGATTTAATGACGCCGCCTGGGGATTTGCTGCTGTTTCTACCGGTGTTTCCTCCGGCTCTTGTGTTTCATCTGAAGATTCTTCCTCTGTTTCTTTCTCTTCTTCTGCCTCTGCGTTTTTTTCCATACTCGCTTGCACCTGACTGGTATCTGCATCAACCAGCGCTTCTTCTTTTGTCTCCTCTGAAATCTGCGGCTCTGTACTCTTTTCTTTTTCCGATTCTTCTTTTGCCTCTTCATACATGATTTCTTCTTTTGAGGAAGATGTACCAATCTGGTAAACTGTGATTCCCAGTGCCGCCATCACTGCCAGAACTGCGCCGTTTAAGATGATTTTTGCTTTTTTGTTGTTCATCATATTCCCTTCACCTCTGCTTATATTCTCTGTAACTGTCCGGGTTTTCCGCAGCTACTACTATGTTTCTGTATCTATAGGGTGTCCAGAATATGGTTATTTATTCACGTATTAAAAAAGTTTATGTATGTTTTCCTGATTCATTTCCGGAAAATACGCAGTCAGGATTTCCTTGTAATTTTTTCCTTCTTTTGCCAGCTCATTTCCTCCATACTGGGAAAAACCAAGACCATGCCCCTTTCCCCGGCACAGAAAGCGTATTTTCCCATTTAACTTCTGCACTGTAAAATCAGCTGAGGAAAGTCCCATTCCACGGCGGAATCCCTCTCCCTCCAGAATACTGCCGTCTGCCTCAATACTTTGTACGTACCCGGCGCTGTCCCTTTCCTCTATTTCAAATTCCTGGGGAAGCTGTCCTTCCTCTATGTATACGCTGGAAAGATAATCTGGGGAATGTCTGTCAGCATTGCTGTCTACTGATTTCAAATATGTAAATTCCTGATCCCTGAAAACTTCTTTGCCGCTCCTTGTCTTTCCGCTGCTAATCTCATGATAAGGAACTGGTTTCAATTCTCCATTCCATAGCAGCACTATATTTTCTGTATCTTTTACTGCATCGATAAAAACTCTTTCTACCGTTCTTCTCTTTTTTCCCTGTTCTTTTAAAATATCGTAAAGACTTTCTCCTTCTTTTATTCTTCTATAAATATTCGTTCTTGCAATAACAGCCTGTGCTTTTAGAGTTTCTTTTTCTTTGTCTGCTCCAATCTCCTCTGACAAAATAAAAGGAAGGCAGTCTTCTGCCTTCGGGATACGATTCATCAGGGCAATTTCCTTTCCCTGAAATCCTATTACGGCAAAATAGGGTATTAAAAGAAGAGCGGCAGCTCTCCAAAATAAAAAAGAGATTTGACGTTTCATGTCCTGCAAATCCTGCTTTTTTCCCTATTATATGCCTTTTTTTCAATCTATATGCAAATCTGTATTTTTTAAGGCGGAGGTCCGCCATATTCTTCAAAACATGGTACTCTGATCTTACAAAGTTCTTTCTGAATTGAACATTTTGCTGACACATTCCTTTTCTGCAAAGTTCCCTGCTTCCTGCATTTCCCGACTTCTATATGATTCGTATTGCTCCTGCTTTCTTTTCCGTTTGTTGAAGCTTTATGTTCAGAAAAGTTTTCCACATTGTTTTCATTATTTACAGAAAGATTTCCACTGTTTCCACAGACCGAAGCTGTTAAAAGAACGTCTTCTTCTCTTTTTTTATTTCCTGCTGAAAGAAGATTTATCACAAAACAGATAAAAGCTGTAATTGCCTGACAAAAACTATCCTTTAAACTCTTCATAAGAATCCTCCTTTTTCTTACAGCCTGTCCAATACAGAAGTGCGCATCTTCCATATCTTTCTTAGCTACTATTATTTTATGCAGTAATTTCAAAAGTAGAACCTATGAATCTCAAAGGATCCGATAAAAAAAAACTGGAAACCACTAAGATTTCCAGTGAAAAATGAAGCATCGGGGATTCGAACCCCGGACAACTTGATTAAAAGTCAAGTGCTCTAC
>ERZ834859.727-NODE-727-length-43019-cov-10.170352_pt1 | contig 43019 bp, 37 predicted proteins | sample MGYA00519947_ERZ834859 | MGnify/ENA primary metagenome ERZ834859 (study PRJEB31850, sample SAMEA3708763) | human gut metagenome | biome: human gut; feature: human-associated habitat; material: faeces | place: China | collected 2014 ...
CATCACGTACCTGCTCTGGTGTCATGAAGATATGTGCATCATCCTGTGTAAAGCAGCGTACACGCATAAGTCCGTGAAGCTGTCCGGATTTTTCATGACGATGTACCAGACCAAGCTCACCCATACGAAGCGGCAGATCACGGTAAGAACGTGGTTCTGACTGGTATACAAGAATACCTCCCGGACAGTTCATTGGCTTGATTGCAAAATCCTGATCGTCAATTACAGTTGTATACATATTTTCTTTGTAATGATCCCAGTGTCCGGATGTCTCCCAAAGATGACGTGCCAGCATGATCGGTGTGGAAATCTCAACATATCCTGCTTTCTGATGGATTTCTCTCCAGTAATCAAGAAGAGTATTCTTCAGAACCATTCCCTTAGGAAGGAAGAACGGGAATCCAGGACCTTCGTCGCTCATCATGAACAGACCAAGCTCTTTACCAAGCTTTCTGTGGTCACGTTTCTTCGCCTCTTCCATACGGGTAATATATTCTTCCAGATCTGCTTTCTTTGTGAAAGAAGTTCCGTAGATTCTGGTAAGCATTTTATTCTTCTCACTTCCTCTCCAGTAAGCACCTGCAATGCTGGTAAGCTTGAATGCTTTTACCGGTTTGGTTGTCATAAGGTGAGGTCCTGCACAAAGGTCAACAAACTCACCCTGCTGATAAAAGCTGATCTCAGCATCTTCTGGAAGATCTTCGATAAGCTCCACTTTATATGGCTCATTTTTCTCTTTGAAGAATGCGATCGCTTCTTCTCTGGATTTGGTAAAACGGGTAATCGGAAGTGCTTCCTTTACCACTTTCTTCATTTCAACTTCGATCTTTGCAAGATCCTCTGTGGTGATCGGGTTCTCGCTGTCAATATCATAATAAAATCCGTCTGCAATAGATGGTCCGATTGCAAGCTTTACATCCGGGTACAGTCTCTTGATTGCCTGTGCCATAATGTGGGATGTGGTGTGACGGAAAGCGCCTTTTCCACCCTCATCCTCAAATGTCAGGATGCTTAACTCGCAGTCCTTGTCAACTACATGTCTAAGGTCAACAACTTCTCCGTCAACCTCTCCTGCACATGCAACTCTTGCAAGGCCTTCGCTGATATCAGCCGCAATGTCGATAACGGATTTTGCTTCTGCGTATTCTTTTTTAGAACCGTCTTTTAATGTGATAATCATGATTCGTGTCTCCTTTTCTTTTTCTGAAACTGTATCCGGCAGGAAACTGTCTGATACGAAAAACGTATGGTAACGTTTGACTGAGCACTGAAAACCAAACATTTTCTGTACTCCCATGCAGGGACGAGACGAGCTGCAGTCTCCAAGGTCACACACAAACGTGGACTTTAACTCATTGCTCGTGAAAAACAAAAGTCCCTTACAATGCTCTCACACTGTAAGGGACGAATATACTCGCGGTTCCACCCTGCTTGCCATAGCATACGTATCTGTAAACCAGGCCACTTATTTGATGGTAACGGAATCACCGGACCGGATTAGGGCCACTCGGAGGTAGTTTTCAACTGTTTCCTGATAAGGCATTTCCAGCCGCCTGCCTCTCTCTGAAACATTCCACAGTTTACTCTTCTCGTCAACGTGTTTTCTTATCACTGTGTCCCATTATAGCCTTGGGTTTTGGGTTTGTCAATAATCTGCAAAATAAAGATGATAAAAAATTAGATATTTCCCCGAAGTTTTTCTTTTACAAGTGCTGCTACTTCCCGCACCACATAATGCACCTGCATAATAGGATCTGATACCGCCGCAATTCCATAAGGATGTTTATATCCCAGCTTTTCCGCCAATTTTACTGCCCGGTACACGTGAAAATTATTTGACAATATTCCCGTATTTTTCTTACTGCACCCGGTAAGCTCATCGGAAAATTTCAGATTTTCTTTCGTGCTTGTAGACTTCTCTTCCAACACCAGCCGCTCCTGTGAAATACCATGCTCTGTCAGATAATTCTCCATACATTTTGCTTCCGTAATATCCTCCCCAAAGCCCTGTCCGCCGGAAAGGATCAGCGTGGTATCTTCATTCTCCCTGGCATATTTCAGTGCCGCCTTCAGACGAAGCTCCAAAGCCTTGGATGGTACATCTCCTTTTACATGAGCACCTAACACAACTACATAATCCAGGTTCTTTTTCCCGGAAGACTTCATTCCGGAAATTACACGGCTGCAGATAAATCCAAAACAGACACTTCCGATCAGCACAGCCACCATGATCACAGTTCCCAGCCATCCAGGGAAAATTCCCGGATGATTTCTGCCATAGCGGATCAGTACTGCGCTGCCTTCCAGAACCGCTGTAAGCAGTACCCAGAACCAGGCAAAATCAGCTGTAATGCCAGCATATACCACGATCAGCACATAATAAGCCAGGCTTAAAATCCCGGCGCAAAAACAAAATAAACTCAAATTCTCTTCTCTCTTTCTAAATTCAAATCCACTCTGCGTGTTTCACTCATTACTCGCACAAAGCAAACTGATTCATACTTGTAGAACTCATAAATCAACTAATTTTCCTATAAATATACACGAAACGGATTGCCTGGCAGTTATCCACCATTGCAATCCGTCCCCACAGCCGGAATCCACCGGATCCCGGTCAGTATTCACATTCTCTTATTTATTTCTTCCGCAGCAGAATTTATATTTCTTTCCGCTTCCGCAAGGACATGGATCATTACGTCCAACTTTATGTGCTTTTACGATTGTACCAGATTTTTTCTGTTCCATGTAAAGCTCTTTTTTCTTCTCAGGAGTGAAAATCTTGTCCCACTGCGGCAGATTGTAAAGCCAGTCCGCTTTTGCATCTACCATGTTTTTGTAAAGAAGCTCTTTGTCAAATGCAAGATTTACCTTTGTGTTCTCGTCCATTGTCTCAATGGGATTCTGAACCAGAAGACTGTCATTGATCCCGTCAAGGAAACCAACCATTGTCAGAACTTCCTGTCCATATTTCTCAGCCAGCTCTTTTACTGTACCGGAAACAGCCTCGTCCGGATTCTCAAGAAGCTGCTCATAAATATTTTTTTCAATGTTAAAGTAATTTGCCCAGAATCTCTGCAGTTTATTGTGGTCTGCCTGCTGGTCGTAAGCGATGGAACGCCACTGCTCTAAGATAGTTTTATCGCTCATTTTTTAATCCTCTTTTCCAAAATTTCATCGATATTTGTGCTTTGTATCAAAGCCATCTTATTATATCATCTTTTTTATAAAAACACAAACCAAAAAATTTTATTTTGGTGTATAAAGAGGAGAATTTATGTCTATACTATAAATGTTCATTGGAATCCCCTTCAATGAACAGTACAAAAGACAAGGTATGAAATACTTATATCCTCCCCTTGAAGTCCTGTGGACATGTGATACTCTGTCTGCAGGGCTTCTTCTCTTTATTATTTCACACCCAGCTTCTCAAGCTCTGCTTCCGCCTGCTTAAAACTTTTAAACTGAATCGCACGAATCCCTGCTTTTTCTGCCCCTTCACAGTTATCCTTTCGGTCATCAATAAAGACTGTTTTTTCCGGCTTCAGATTGTATTTCCTTAAAATAGTTTTATAAATTTCCTGCTCCGGCTTCACCTGCTTCACCTCGCAGGAGAAAATAACACCGTCCATATATTTAAGAAAACTCATCTGTTCTCTGTTTTTGTTCAGCATATAGCTTCCGTAATTAGAAAGAACATAGAGGTGATAGCCTTTTTCCTTCAGGTACTTTACCCATGTATCTGCATAATCATAGACAGACATACATTCCGGGCTGTGCTCCATCACTTCCCGGATTTCTTTTTCATATTCCGGGGCGAGCGCTACATACTGGCTGATATACTCCTCTTCCGGAAGAAGGCCTCTGTCCTGTTCATTCCATACTTTGCTTCGAAATACGGCGTCTGCAATTTTTTCATATTTTTCTTTCGGAAATCCAAAGTTTTTAAGGTAAGGCTCCCAGCCATACTCCATCAGCACGTTTCCCACATCAAAAATAATATTCTCTACGTTGCTGTTCACTGATTTCTCCTTTTTTCCAAAAATTCTATATGCCATCAGGAACATATAAATTAGTATTGGAACAAGAAACGCAATTCCGATTGCTCCCCAAAACAGACTGCCGGAATTTTCTCCCTTGCCAAATGCAAAAATCATGGGAAGACAAAATGCAAGCAGCATAAAGACCACACCGGCTCCTGCCAGTAACCGTTTCCAGTTTTTCATAAGATATTTCCTCTTTTTTCTGTATACAGTTCACGCCGGAGAAAACTCCGGCGTGAATCATACTTTATTATTTGTTTCTGTAAATAATATCATTTCTTCCCGGTCCATTGGAAATCATGGTGATCGGGAATCCGATTTTTTCTTCCACAAATTCTACATATTTTCTGCAGTTTTCCGGAAGGTCTTCATATTTTGTAATTCCACGAATGTCACAGTTCCAGCCCGGAAGCACCTCGAGAACTGGTTTCGCCTTCTCCAGAAGCGCTGTTGTCGGGAACTCTGTTGTAATCTCTCCATCAATTTCGTATCCAACGCAAACCGGAATTTCTTCCAGATACCCCAGAACATCAAGTACGGTAAATGCAACATCTGTTGTTCCCTGTACACGGCATCCATATTTAGAAGCAACACAGTCAAACCATCCCATACGTCTTGGACGTCCTGTTGTTGCACCATATTCACCGCCATCACCGCCGCGTCTTCTAAGCTCGTCTGCTTCCTCACCAAAAATTTCGGAAACGAACGCACCTGCTCCTACTGCACTGGAATAAGCCTTGCATACGGTAATGATTTTTTTGATTTCATATGGAGGTACACCTGCTCCAATCGCACCATATGCTGCCAGTGTGGAAGAAGACGTTACCATTGGGTAAATTCCGTGATCTGGATCTTTTAAGGAACCAAGCTGTCCCTCAAGAAGAACTTCTTTGCCCTCTTTCAGTGCATTCCACAGATACAGAGAAACATCGCACACATACGGCGCAACCATTTTTTTGTATTCCATCAGCTCTTCAAAAATCTCATCTGGATTTAAGAGCGGTTTATGGTAGAGATGATCCAGAAGAACATTCTTTGTCTCACATACGCGAGCCAGTTTTTCTTTTAAGGATTCTTCATCAAAAAGCTCACTTACCTGGAATCCGATTTTTGCATATTTATCAGAATAAAACGGTGCAATACCGGATTTTGTAGAACCAAAGGATTTTCCTGCAAGACGCTCTTCCTCATACTGGTCAAATAAAATGTGGTATGGCATTACCATCTGCGCTCTGTCAGAAATGAGAATCTTCGGAGCCGGAACGCCTCTTTCCACTACTTCATTATATTCTTTGAAAAACACCGGGATGTTCAGTGCAACGCCATTGCCAATCACGCTTGTGGTGTGATTATAGAACACTCCTGACGGTAAGGTATGGAGTGCGAATTTCCCATAATCATTGACAATGGTATGTCCTGCATTTGCACCTCCCTGAAATCTCACGATAATATCTGCTTCCTGAGCCAGCATATCGGTAATTTTTCCTTTACCTTCATCTCCCCAGTTTGCTCCAACTACTGCCTTGATCATAACACTATTTTCCTCCTCGTGTTTTCTCTGTGAATCAGACGTTGATTTCTGCCTTGACACCAAGCATTTCCTTATGGGAGTCCAGAATCGGACGGACTACCTTTGCAAGGAAGGCATCTGTCTGTTCTTTCGCACGGCCTACATATTTGGCCGGGTCCATTGTTTTCTTTAATTCATCAAGAGAAAGATTGAACGCCGGGTCTGCTGCGATCAGTTCAAGCAGATTGTTGTCCTTTCCTTCTACTTTTACGTTCCGTCCTGCTTCCATAGAAAGCTCGCGGATACGCTCATGAAGCTCCTGACGGTCTCCGCCTGCCTTCACTGCGTCCATCATAATATTTTCTGTTGCCATAAACGGAAGCTCGGACATGAGACGTTTCTCAATTACCTTAGGATATACTACAAGCCCGTCCACTACGTTCAGACAAAGATCAAGAATTCCGTCGATTGCCAGGAATCCTTCCGGAATACTGAGACGTTTATTTGCAGAATCGTCCAGTGTTCTCTCAAACCACTGTGTGGCAGATGTGATCGCCGGATTTAAAGCGTCTACCATCACAAATCTGGAAAGGGAGGCAATTCTCTCACTTCTCATCGGATTTCTCTTATATGCCATTGCAGAAGAACCGATCTGTGATTTTTCAAATGGCTCCTCCACCTCTTTTAAGTGCTGTAAAAGACGAATATCATTTGACATCTTATGAGCACTGGCAGCAATTCCTGCAAGCACATTTAAGACACGTGTATCCACTTTACGGGAATATGTCTGTCCGGAAACTGGATAGCATTCTTTGAATCCCATTTTCTCTGCAATCATAGGATCAATTTTGTCGATAGTTTCCTGATCTCCGTCAAATAATTCCAGGAAACTTGCCTGTGTTCCTGTTGTACCTTTTGAACCAAGAAGCTTCATTGTACTGATCACATATTCCAGATCTTCCAGATCAAGAAGAAATTCCTGTGTCCAGAGTGTAGCACGTTTTCCAACAGTTGTTGGCTGTGCAGGCTGGAAATGTGTAAATGCAAGTGTTGGCTGGTCTTTGTATTTATCTGCAAATTTAGACAGCTCTGCAATTACATTGATAAGCTTTTTCTGCACAAGCTTTAAAGCTTCTGTCATAACAATAATATCTGTATTATCACCTACATAACAGGAAGTAGCACCGAGATGAATGATTCCCTTTGCTTTCGGACACTGTACACCGTAAGCATATACATGGGACATAACATCATGGCGAACCTGACGTTCTCTTTCTTTTGCCACATCGTAATTAATATCATCTGCATGGCTTTTCAGCTCGTCAATCTGCTCCTGGGTAATATTCAGCCCCAATTCTTTCTCTGTTTCTGCAAGAGCAATCCACAGTTTTCTCCATGTGCGGAATTTCATATCCGGTGAGAAAATATACTGCATCTCCCTGCTTGCATAACGCTCTGATAACGGACTTACATATCTGTCTGTACTCATCTTTACTCTCCTGCTTATTAATTATTCTAAACCAAGACGATGGAATACTTCATTATAAGCTTCCTCTACATTGCCCATGTCACGTCTGAAACGGTCTTTATCAAGTTTCTCATTTGTATTAACGTCCCACAGACGGCATGTATCAGGAGAAACTTCATCTGCAAGAAGAATTTTACCATGAAAACGACCAAATTCAATTTTGAAATCAATGAGCTTCATTCCTGCATTGAGAAAGTATTCTTTCATAATCTCATTTACTTTCAATGTATATGCACGGATTTCATCAATTTCTTCTTTTGTTGCAAGACCAAGAGCCAGTGCATAATCATCATTGATAAATGGATCGCCGAGATCATCATTTTTGTAGCTGAACTCTAAAATCGGGCAGAGAAGTTCTCTTCCTTCTTCTACTCCCATACGTTTGGAAAAGCTTCCTGCTGCAACATTACGCACGATTACTTCCAGCGGTACAATATCTACTTTCTTTACTGCTGTTTCTCTATCGTTTAATTCTTCGATGAAATGTGTCGGGATTCCAGCAGCCTCAAATTTCTGGAAAACAAGATTAGTCATACGGTTATTGATAGCACCTTTTCCGCTGATAGTACCCTTTTTCTCTCCGTTAAATGCAGTTGCATCATCCTTGTAGCTGACGATTACCACGTCCGGGTCAGCAGTTGCAAACACTTTCTTTGCTTTTCCTTCGTAAAGCTGTTCTTTTTTCTCCATTTCTTCCACCTGTTCCTTTCGTACTTTCGATAAAGTTTAAACATACTCTAAAAATTATATAACAATCAATGCCTAAAAGCAACTAGGAAACTTAATAAAACAGGAAAATTCTTCAGAATATAAAAAATATGAGACAGCATCGAATATCTCTGCGGAGATTACTATAAAATGCTGTCTCACTTTGTAACTGCCATTTCTTAATCCTTCCACTTTAATTTCCCTGATGGAACTTTCCAAGAAATTCTCTCATTCTCTCATTATCCGAAGAAAAAACTTCCCGTGAAGTCCCCTCCACTGCAATAACTCCCTTATCCATAAAAATCACATAATCGGAAATATCTCTGGCAAATGACATTTCATGAGTGACGATCACCATTGTAATATGTTCTTTTGCCAAATCTTTAATCACTTTTAATATTTCTCCTGTAAGCTCCGGATCGAGAGCGGAAGTCGGCTCATCAAAAAACAGGATCTTCGGATTCATACAAAGCGCTCTTGCAATGGAAACTCTCTGCTGCTGCCCGCCGGAAAGCTGGTAAGGATATGCTTTTTCCTTATCGGAGAGCCCCATTTTTTTCAGAAGCTCTCTCGCCTGTGCGTAAACCTCTTCTTTTTTCCGCTTCTGCACTTTTATGGGAGCGTCCACAATATTTTTCAGAACGGAAAAATGGGGAAACAGATTGAAATTCTGAAAAACAAGCCCTACTTCTCCTTCTTTTATGATCTCACCGGAATCCGGCGTCTCAAGTCCTGTCGCACATCGCAGAAGAGTAGATTTTCCAGAACCGGAAGGTCCGATAATACTTAAAACCTCCCCTTCCTTTACCTGAAGGGAAATATCCTTTAATACCTCCAGCTCCCCAAAACTTTTTTTAATATGTCTCATCTCAAATAGTTTCATATGACTTTCCTTCCCAAAATCATCGGTAATAATTCATCTTCTGCTCTGCTTTTTCCATGACAACCGCCACGATCAAATTGAAAATATAGTAAAAAATACCAGCGATCACAAAAGGTATCATGGTCGTCTGTGCACTTGCAATCTGCTTTGCAATCGTAAACATTTCCGCAACTGCGACTACAAAAGCAAGAGACGTATCTTTTACAAGGGTAATGACCTCATTTGTAATAGAAGGCAGAATGCGTTTGAGCACCTGCGGAAAAATAATCCGAAAAAATGTCTGCCCTTTTGTATATCCCAAAATTTTGGCTGCCTCATACTGTCCCACGGACATGGACTCAATTCCGCCTCTGTATATTTCCGCAAAATACGCCGCGTAATTGATCACAAATGCAATGAATACTGCGATCAGACTGTAGCTCATAGAAATGCGGATCCCGAAAATAAAATACGGTCCGAAATATACTACCATAAGCTGCAGCATAAGGGGCGTTCCCCTCATAATGGAAATGTATGCGGAAACAATTCCACGAATCACTTTGCTTTTTGACATTCTTCCAAAGCATACAAGAAGTCCCAGCGGAAGCGAAAACAAAAGCGTCACCACAAAAATCTCCACTGTTACCAGCATTCCTTTTGAAAGCTGCGCAAGCATTACTGTTAAGGTCATATCCTGTCTCTGCCTTTCTTATTTTTCTGCTTCTTCTTTGCCAATACAAAGCATATCTGCAACTTCGTACTGCTCTGCAAGTTTATCAATTTCTCCTGCTTCATATAACTTCATTACTTCTGCCCACACCGTATCGCGAAGTTCTTCGTTTCCTTTTGCAAAACCGATGGCATACTGTTCTGTCTGGATCGGCTCCTCCAGAATCTTGTATTTTCCTTCTTCACGCTCTGCAAGCTGGTATTTCGCAACTCCAATATCCACTGCAACCGCATCTGCCGCACCGGAATCAATATTCATAAAAGCCGTATTGTAATCCGGATTTTCTGTAAGAGAACCAAAGCTTTCTGTCAGTGCCTTATTATCTTCGCTGTTTAACGCATCAAGCGCTGCGGAAGCCGCCTGTACCACCACATTTTTGCCTTTTAAGTCTTCCAGCTTCTCAATTCCGGAATCTGCCGCAACTACGATGACCTGCTCATTATTCAGGTAAGGATCGGACCATGTGTAATCGTCTTCCCGTCCATTCATGGTAAAACCGTTCCAGATGCAGTCGATATTCCCGGAATTTAATTCCATATCCTTGGAATCCCAGTTAATCGGTTTTTTCACCAGTTCCCAGCCGAGATTGTCGCATACCTTCTGTGCTGTATCCAGATCAAATCCAACGTATTCTCCATTGTCGTCCATGTATCCGAACGGCGGATATTCTGCATCAAATCCAACTACCAGTTCTTTATTTTCCGCGTCTGCAGAAACAGTGACTGCGGAAACACAACCCATTGTAAGTAAACCTGCCATAACTGCTGCGAACATCTTTATCTTCATAATTGTCCTCCTCATATTTCGAATTTGTTTTATTATGCTACCACTGAGTTACTCTACCTTATTGAAGTATTTTTAATATAGCATACTCGTTTTTATATGTCAAGTAAAAAAACTCTTTTTTGAAAGTATTTTTATCACTTCCAAAAAAGAGTTTTTTTGTTACCGCACTTCTCCCATAAAACAGAGAGCAACGGTTCCCGGACCGGAATGCGCGCCGATGGTAGCACCCACATAGTTGATCAGGACCGTATCAATATTATATTTTTCTTTTACTTTCTTTTCTACGTATTTCGCGTCTTCCTCGCAGTCTCCGTGGCTGATAAAGATTGTGTGACAGGAAGCTTTATATCTTCCCAGTTTCTCTTCCATGAGATTCACAAGCTCCTGAAGCGCCTTTTTTCTTCCTCTGCTCTTTCCGATATTTACAAGCTTTCCTTCTCCGTCTACATGAAGAATCGGCTTGATATTCAGCATGCTTCCCACAATGGCAGTTGTTTTGGAAACTCTGCCTCCGCGATGAAGGTGGAACAGATCGTCAACAGTGAAGAGATGGACCATATATTTCTTATTTTCTTCCACCCATTCTGCCACAGTATCCATATCTTCTCCCGCTTCCTTACGCTGCTGCGCAAGATATACAAGCAGTCCCTGCCCAACGGAAGCAGAAAGGGAGTCGATCACTTTTATAGAACGCTCCGGATATTCTTCCATAAGCTCCTCCGCTGCTATCCGGGCGCTGTTGCAGCTTCCGCTCAGTCCGCCGGAAAACGCAATATGAAGCACATCTTTTCCCTCTTTTAAACAGGGCTCCATAAGCGCCCTCGCAGCGTCCGGGTTTACCTGCGCTGTTGTGGGAAGAGAACCCTTTCTCATAGCCTCATAAAACTCATGATCCGGCAAAAAATTCCCATGTGTATAATTTTTTCCGTCCATAGAATAACTTAAATAAGTACAGCCAACTCCATGTTCTTTATAATATTCTTCCGGAAGGTCTGAATTATTGTCTGTTGTAATTACATAATCTCTCATGCCTTATTTCCCCCTCGCTGAAACGTATCTTCTATTCAATTATGCAAATTATATCATTTTGTTTTTTGAATTTCAAGAATTATTTACCCTGTTCTTCCAGGGACTGTACAGCAGCCTGAAGCTGATTATCTTCCTCCCTTGTAAGCTCTGTCTGATTGAAAAGCTCAGGATTCAACTTTACCTTTATATCTGGAGAAATGCCTTCTCCGTGAATATTTTTTCCTTTTGGCGTATAATATTTGGAAACCGTAAGTTTTACCGCGCTTCCGTCAGACATGGGATATAACGCCTGTACCACTCCCTTTCCAAAGGTCGTTGTTCCCACGATTTTTCCCACCCCATAATCCTGCACAGCTCCTGCGAAAATTTCCGAAGCACTGGCGCTTCCTTCATTTACAAGAACTACAAGCGGCATATCAAGAGGGTGTTTTCCATCGCAAGTCTCTTCCATTTTGTTCCCATACTTATCTTCTGTATATACAATCAATCCCTCTGGAAGAATCCATCCAAGCACATCGCACACAGAGCTTAAAAGACCGCCGGGGTTGTCACGAAGATCTATGACCAGCTTTTCCATTCCCTGTTTTTCCAGATTTTCAAACGTTTCTTTATATTGCTCAAAGGTAACTCCTTTAAACTCTGTAATCTCAATATAGCCTGTTTTTTCGTCCAGCATCTCGCCATATACACTGGGCAGTTCCACATCTGCAATTTTCACCGAAATGTCCAATGCTTCCTCTACATTCTCCCTGTGAACCGTAAGAGAAACTGCATCTGCTTCCCGATTTTTAATATAGTCTGCCACTTCTTCCATTTCCCAGTCTGTAATATCTTTTCCGTCTATAGCGCTTATAATATCATTTACCTTAATTCCTGCCTCGTATGCGGAACCGCCTTCATAACATTCTGCGATTTTTACGCCGCCATCGGGATTTTTCTGCATGGCAACACCGATGCCTACATAAGAGCCCTCTGTCTCCGTGTTCTGTTTCTCATATTCTTCCGCTGTATAATAGCAGGAATACGGATCGTTCAGCCCGTATAAAAGCCCGGCATACATCCCTTCAGCCAGAGCGTCCTCATCTTTTTCTTCCAGATAATTTGTGTCGATCACCTTTTCCAGTATCCTTAACTTTTCCGCATATTCCCTGTTTGCCAGCACCGTATCCCCGCCGTAAATGCTGATAAATCTTCCAAGCATGACTACTGCGACAACAGCGCCTCCTGCTGCCGCTCCTTTCCAGAATTGTCTGTCCATATTTTCCACTCCACTTGTAAAGTAAAAAAAGCTGCCGTATTCCAGCAGCTTTTCTTCTGTATTTATTTTATCTTATTTTTCTCACACCTTCAAGTGCTTTCTTGTTGTTAAGAAGCTTCCCACAAGACCGATTCCGATTCCAAGAGCTAAACCAATCGGTAACAGTGTACGGTAAATCTCCATAACCGGAATGAAATCCACAATCACTGTCAGCACGTTGAATTTTGTAAATATGTACTGTACTGTAGAGTTATATACAAAGAACAAACCAACTAAAGGAATTGCCGCACCGATAATCCCAAGCACAACACCCTCCAGAACAAAAGGAAGACGTACAAACGCATCGGTTGCACCAATATACTTCATAATTCCGATTTCTTCTTTTCTTACAGAAATACCAACAGAAATAGTATTACTGATAAGGAAAACAGAAATCAGAAGAAGAACTGCAATAATAACCATCGAAGCATAGGAAACGAGACGACTTAAAGACGCCAGTGTCTCTGCTGCCTGCTGGGACTGTCCCACCTCTCTTACATGGTCAAGACTTTCCACGTAAGCTACCAGCTCTCCCTGTTTTGCAATATCATTCATGTATATCTGATAGTTTGATGAATTTACAAGAGGGTTGTCATCTTTGAATCCCTCAGCAGCCTCTGAACCTTCAAAATACTCTTTGCTGAATTTCTCCCAGGCTTCATCGGCTGATTCATAATCTACACGTTCCACCTCAGGACGGGTCTTGATCAGCTCCCCGATCTTTGCTATGTCCTCTTCGCTTGTTCCCTCATCAAAGAACACAGTGATAGGAATTTCTTTTTCCATTTTATGAGTTGCCTGATTTACATTTGTAACGATAGAATAAAAAATACCGAAAAGGAAAATACAGGCTGCCATTGTAAGGACGGAAGCAATGGAGAACATCCAGTTTCTCTTAATATTTTTAATTCCCTGCTTCAGATTAAACCATAATGTACTAGGCCTCATGATACCCTCCTTCTTTCTCATCACTTACAATCACGCCGTCGTGCATGGTGAGAACACGCTTTTTCATGGAGTTTACAATCTCCTTATTGTGGGTAACAACAAGAACCGTAGTTCCTCTCTCGTTAATCTGTTCCAGAAGCGCCATAATCTCCTCTGAAGTTTTCGGATCAAGATTTCCTGTAGGCTCGTCTGCCAGAAGAATATCCGGACGGTTTACAAGGGCTCTTGCAAGGGCAACTCTCTGCTGCTCTCCTCCGGAAAGCTCATCAGGATAAGATTTATACTTTCCTGCAAGACCTACCTCCTGTAAAACCTCGGGTACACGCTTTCTTATCACACGTGTCGGGCGTCCGATGACACGCTGGGCAAACGCCACATTTTCATATACGTCCCTGTCTTTTAAAAGACGGAAATCCTGGAACACAACACCAAGTTTCCTTCTGTATTTTGCAACTCTTCTGTGGCGCATTCCTTCCAGACGCTCTCCGCTTACCGTGATCGCGCCTGATGTGGAATCAAGTTCTTTCATAAGCAGCTTGATAAGAGTAGATTTGCCGGATCCGCTGCTTCCTACCACAAACACGAACTCGCCCTTATCCACATGTAAGTTTACATGATTGACAGCCGGAAGACCCGGACCGTATGATTTACTTACATCTTCTAAATCTATCATTGGAACCTCCTGTTTTATCCTGTGATTCTGTTGTTTTCACAGAGTCATATCACTCAGAAACATTAATTTTATCTTTTTGTAACATTATTGTAATATATTCCGTGATAAATTGCAACTGTTTTTTGTGTCCAACTTGCGGACTCATTATAGCACAAAGAATTTTAAATGAAAACAGGAAATCCCTTTCTTTTTATTTTGCTTTCAGAATATACAGTCTGGAGTCAAAATCACACCCCTTAAACTGTCCTTCCTGTGCTTCCCCTGACGTAGCGTCGCTTGTGAGAATCCCAAGATTCATAAGCTCATCTCCAAAAAAAGTTCCATTCTGTCCCTCTACGGTATATTCCGCATCTTCCAGAAGTCCGCAGAGTTTCAGTCGTGTATAGCTGCCATTTACAGGATTCAGCACACGATACCAGCCTACAATCGCCGTTTTCTTATCCTCGCTTACAGACATCCACGCTGTCACATTATTTTCAAACGGACTGCTGAGACGGTAAAATGTGCCAAACTGGAACAGTTCTCTGTATTCCTTCATAAAGGCGATCTGTTTTTTCACTTCCTCCTGCTCTTCCTCTGTCAGCTTATTTAAGTCAAGCTCATATCCGAAGGTACCGAAATATGCCACGTTCGCTCTCGTATAAAGAGGTGTCTCTCTGTTAAGCTGATGATTCGGAGAAACAGATACATGGCTTCCCATAGAACTTACCGGATAACAATAAGAGGTTCCATACTGGATTTTCAGGCGTTCCACCGCGTCTGTATCATCGCTTGTCCAGCCCTGAGGCGCATAATATAAAATACCAGGATCAAATCTTGCCCCGCCGCTTGCACAGGATTCAAACAATATCTCCGGAAATCTTGAAGTAAGGCGCTCATACAGATCATATACCCCAAGAATATATCTGTGAAATACTTCTCCCTGTCTGTCAGCAGGAAGTGCTGCACTGAAACACTCGGTAATACTTCGGTTCATATCCCATTTCACATAGGAAATTTTCGCATTTCCAAGAATTTTGCTCATCATCTCATAAATGGCATCCACCACTTCTTTTCTTGAAAAATCAAGAACGTGCTGAAATCTTCCATGCGAATTTGTTCTTTCCGGAACCTGTAATATCCAGTCCGGATGTGCCCTGTATAAATCAGAATCTTTATTTACCATCTCCGGCTCAAACCAGAGACCGAATTTCATTCCGAGACTGCTGATACGCTCTGCCAGCCCTTCAATCCCCTGCGGGAGGCGTTCCCTGTTTGCCACCCAGTCTCCAAGTCCTGCCTTATCGGAGCTTCTCTGTCCAAACCAGCCATCGTCCAGGACAAAAAGTTCCACGCCGCATTCTTTTGCCTTTTCCGCAATTTCCACAATGCGCTCTTCTGTAAAATCAAAATAAGTAGCTTCCCAGTTATTAATAAGAATCGGTCGCGCCTTGTCTCTCCAGTATCCTCTTGCAAGCCGGCGCTGATACAATTTATGGAAGGTCTGGCTTAAATGATTCAGCCCCTTATCCGTGTATACCATCACTGCCTCAGGAGTCTGGAAGCTCTCTCCTTTTTCCAGTTTCCAGTCAAAGCCGTCCGGGTGGATTCCCATAAGCATTCTTGTGGAGCCGTGTGTATCCACCTCTGCCTGCGCCAGAAAGTTTCCGCTGTATACAAGGCTGAAACCTATGGCTTCTCCCTGAAATTCATCTGCCGTGGGGCGTTTTAAAATCACAAAAGGATTGTGTTCATGGGAGGAATGTCCTCTTCTGCTTCCAACAGACTGGATCCCCTGCTCCAGCTTTCTCACCTTTTCATGACGCTCTCTTGACCAGGCTCCGGAAAACTGAATCCATTCGTAATCGTAATCCGGCAGATCCATGCAAAGGCTCATAGCTGTTGTAAGATGAAGGCTTTCCTCTCCTTCGTTTTCAAAATACGCATTTCTTGCGATCACGCCGCCTTTTGTAAAAATCGTGTAGGAAAGCTTTAAAAGAAGTCCTGTAACCGGATCTTTTAATGTAAGAAAAAGTGTTTCCGCCTCCCCATCCTCTTCTGTGTATGTTGCCGGGAGCCCGGAAAGCTTTGGTTTTCCCGGAACAACAGAAAAACTCTGATATTTAAAATCAGAAATACGGCTTCCGTTATTCTGCAGCACCTCCACTGCCGGCTGGCGGTAATCTGTATTTCCATACACGCCATATTCCTGTTTTGTATGTTCAAGAGAAAGGCTTTTTTCCCCTTCAAAAACATGAGAACCCATCGCGCGGCAGTAATTTTCCAAAAGATAGGTAAAATCTTCTTTATCGTGGATCCGCTTTCCAAAATAAAGCTGCCCCATATGTCCGTTTTTCAAAACCATCATAATGTAACTGATCTTTTCATTATATAAGTGAAATACGGATGTGCTTTCGTGAAAAATAATACTCATAAAAATCCTCCCATCTGCTGTTTTCAGCATATCTCTATATCCGTATTATAAAAAAATACATCTCCTTCCAAAAGAAGGAGATGTTAAAAATACCATGTAAAATGTTAGATTTGTTCTTTTCTTTTTTCTTTTCTGTACTGAGAAGGCGGCATTTTAAAATGCTCCTTAAAAGTTCTCGTAAATGAAAGAGAATCTCCGTACCCACAGGAACGGGCAACCACCTCTACGGAAAAATCTGTCATCAGAAGAAGTTGCTCCGCCTGGCTCATACGAACCTCTGCCAGGTATCTGCTTGGCGACATATGAAGCCCTTTTTGAAACAGCGTATAAAGATAACTTCTGTTTACACATACATAATCCGCAATGTCTGTTACCTTAATATCCTCAAAATAATTATTTCGGATAAATTCCATTGCTCTTTTCACATAAAGATTTTCGCTCTCCTGTCTGGAAAGAACCGGCATCTCTATGTGCTCTGAAAGAGCTGCAAAGAAACGGTAAAGAAGTCCTTCTAAAAATAACTGTCCGGAAAAAGAAGCCTTTTGCTTCTCAAGCATTTCTCCTACAATTTCCTGTAAAATCTTCCCGTTTTCACAGCGGTAAACCGGTTTTTCCGAAGTAAGACCAATTTCTTTTAAGTAATGCTCTGCATTCCTGCCGTCAAAACCAACCCAAAGATACGTCCAGGGTTCTTCTTTATCCGCCTGATAAAAGGTCTGCTGTCCCGGCACGATCAAAAAACCCTGACCAGCTTCCAGCTCATATCGGTTTCCCCCTTCGTAAAAACAGCCTTTTCCCTCTGTAATATAATGGATAATATAATTGGGACGGACTGCCGGTCCGTAATTATGAAGGGGCATACATCTGGACTGTCCGCAGTAACAGAGATACAGATCTGAAAATCCTCTTTCAGAAAGAAGAAGAGTCTTTGCTTCTTCCATTTTTTAATATTCCAGAGACTCCATATACTTCATGTAACGGACAACCATAAGCGCGATCTTAAAGGTAATGGCATCCTCAAATACACGAAGATCCAGTCCCGTACTTTTCTGCAGCTTGTCAAGACGGTATACCAGAGTATTTCTATGAATATAAAGCTGTCTTGATGTCTCTGATACATTCAGGCTGTTCTCAAAGAATTTATCGATGGTCACAAGTGTTTCCTCGTCAAAATCGTCCGGAGACTTGCCGTCGAAAATTTCTTTGATAAACATTTTGCAGAGCGGAATAGGAAGCTGATAGATCAGACGTCCGATTCCCAGAGAACTGTATGCAATCACTTCTCTGTCTGAGAAGAAAATCTTGCCTACGTCGAGCGCCATCCTTGCTTCTTTATAAGATCTGGAAACTTCCTTCAGCTCGCGCACGATCGTTCCGTAAGCCATGTGGATCGTTCCGTCGTTCATGCCCAGCGTATCCAGGATCGCATGAGCAAGACGATCCATCTCTTCATATCCTTCTCCGTCTTCCAGTTCTTTTACGATGATCACGCTTCTCTCATCTACTGCTGTGATGAAATCCTGGCTCTTGCTGCCAAACGCACTTTTTACAATTTCAATAGAACTGTGCTCTTTCTCCTGCTCCATCTCAAGCATCATAACAACACGGCGCACATCCGCATCAATGTGAAGCTTCTTTGCTCTGTTGTAAATATCCACAAGAAGGAGGTTGTCCAGAAGAAGATTCTTTATAAAGCTGTCCTTATCAAAACGTTCCTTGTAAGCTACGATCAGATTCTGGATCTGGAATGCAGCCAGTTTTCCGACCATATACGTATCTTCGTCGTCACCGTGTGCCACGAGGATATATTCCAGACGATAATCGTCACATACCTTAAAATACTGATACCCTTTCACAAGCTGGCTGTCTGCCTGTGAGCCTACAAACGCCTGAATATCCGTTACCTGAACCTCAAAATCCGGAAATGTAGTGGCTAATAATTTTCCCTCTGTATCAATGATACAAAATTCTGTTCTGGAGATTTCCTTTAATCCCTCCAATGTATTTTGCAGCACCTGATTTGAAATCATGATTATTCAATCCCTTTCTGTATAAAGTGTATGCTACTGTCGTCATTTTTTAATTTCCGTTCTCATACCTGTTTTTATTTTAATACAAAATGAACAAAAATAAAAGAGGAAAACCGAAAAAACTTACGTTTTTTTGTTCATTTCTTATAAATTTCTTCTTTTCTCGAAAAAAAGTGAGAGCAGACAGCGCTGCTCTCACTTTTTTCTTATCCTGTTTTATTTTTCAGGCTTATTAATAAACCGCACAAAATGGTAACTTTCTACCATCTGAAAATATTTCACAATCCTGGGGTAAAGAGGCTCTGCCTTTTCCCCATATTCCTCTTTCACACAGGCAGCAATATCCATTACGCTTCGCTTTCCATCGATCAGCGGCCATATAAAAGTCCCAAACCCATCAAGATGTACTTTCGTATAACGTGGTTTATTGAAAACTTTCTGGGCAATGGTATTAAACATACCTGTATTTTCGATTTCCAGAATTATCTTCTCTTTTAAATCCCTGTGCCATTTTATAGAAGGCGCTTTTTCAGGAATCAAATCAAGATAATTGATCTGCGGCTGATTTTTTTTATTTCTTTTACTCATCAGGCTTTTTGCTTCTTCCAGATAGAGAATTTCAGCAGGCAGAGAATCATAACAAGCATAATGACTACGCCGCCGATATTTCCAAAGTTGACGCCCTTAATGGCAGTGTTCACTCCTGCAAGAGTAAGGATTGCAAGGAGAATACCTACAAGACCCTCTCCGGCGATCATACCTGCACAGTAAAGTGTTCCGTCTGTTTCCTGTTTCTCTTTTGTTTTTGCGTCCACATTTTTTCTCTTTCCAACTGCCCAGCGGACAACACCACCCAGCATGATGGTTGCATTTAAGTAGATTGGCAGATAAAGACCGATTGCGAACGGCATTACCGGAATATGAAGAATTTCAAGACCAAGAGCAAGGAATACACCAATAAATACAAGTGTCCACGGAAGATTTCCGCCCATGATTCCCTCTACGATCATCTTCATAAGAGTTGCCTGTGGCGCCGGAACGTCTGCTCCGCCGTATCCGTACGCAGCGTCGAGAAGATAAAGAACGCCTCCGATGGCAAGCGCTGCTGCCACAACGCCGATCAGCTCGCCAATCTGCTGTTTCTTCGGAGTTGCGCCAAGAAGGTATCCTGTCTTTAAGTCCTGTGAAGTATCGCCTGCAATGGCAGCTACGATACAGATAACAGAACCGATTGCAATAGCTCCTGTCATACCGCCGATTCCTGTATCTCCTGATGCTTTGATCGCAAAAGTAGAAATCAGAAGTGTTGCGATCGCCATACCGGAAACCGGGTTGTTGGAGCTTCCGATAAGACCTACCATACGGGAGGATACGGTTGCAAAGAAGAAACCGAAAATAACGATCATAGCTGCTCCAAGAAGATTTACCGGAATTGCAGGAACAAGCCAGATGATAAATACCATCGCTACAATTCCAACAAGGATCATATTCATTGGAAGATCCTGAGCTGTTCTTGCTGTGCTAGTATTTTTTCCGGTTTTCATGCTCTTCATGGAATCGCGGAATGTAGTCACAATAAGCGGCAGGGATTTAATAAGAGAAATAATTCCGCCTGTTGCAATGGCTCCTGCGCCAATGTATTTTACATATGTGCTCCAGATTGCGGCAGCTCCGCCGTCTGTATACATTTTCATAATGGAATCTGTATTTCCAAGCGGATAATTCATAACCGTATCCGGTCCGAAGAGACAGATAAGCGGAATAATTACAAGCCAGCCAACAATAGAACCGACAAACATAAAGGAGGCAATTCTCGGTCCTACAATATAACCAACGCCGAGAAGCGCAGGATATACTTCCATACCGATTTCACCTTTAAAGGATTTAAAAGCAACTGCAACGTCTGCCGGAATCACCTTCAGACCATCTACAATAAACTTAAACGCAGCAGCCAGTCCCATACCTGTAAATACAGTAGAAGCATTGGAACCGCCTTCCTCACCAGCAAGAAGAACGTCCGCACATGCAGTTCCTTCCGGGTAAAGAAGAGTTGCGTGCTCTTTTACGATCAGCGCGTTACGAAGGGGAACCATAAAAAGTACGCCCAGCACACCGCCGCAAAGAGCGATCAGTGTAATTTCAACAAGGCCCGGTTTGTCACAAAGACCTTCTTCTGCCCACAGGAATAATGCAGGCATTGTAAAAATAGCTCCGGCTGCCAGAGACTCTCCGGCGGAACCGATCGTCTGGACAATATTGCTCTCCAGAATAGAGTTTTTCTTCATGATGACACGTATAACACCCATAGAGATAACTGCTGCCGGAATGGAAGCAGATACAGTCATACCCACACGCAGACCAAGATAAGCATTGGCCGCACCGAATACGATTGCAAGGATAATACCCATCACAATAGATGTCACTGTAAATTCCGGTGTGATTTTTTCTGCCGGAATATACGGTTTGAACTCTTTGTTACTGTTCATTTTACCTCTCCCTTTAACATTTTAATGAAATAAAAGTACATCATATTACATTATAACGAATCACAGTGTAAAATGCAACCCATATTATAAATCCAGCTCCAGTTGCTTCGTAAGATAACGCCCTACAATTCTGGAAAAATCAGAAATATTTCTGATATAGGCAAAATCTTTCCCAAATATTTTTTTCTCTGCCGCCAGATCTTTTTCTTCTCCTGCAAAAACTCCGAGAACGCTCACACCCTCACTTCGCAGGCGGCGTATCTGCTCTGCTGTATCAAAAATGGCATATGCACCTTCATATGGCTTTGGATTTTTTGCGTTAGGTCGATTAATTACCACATCATAAGGTCTTCCATCACTTAGTACAATCAATATTTTCTTTTCTTCTTCCCTTTTCAGCAGACCGGTCCCTGCTGCTTTAATTGCCAGTCCATCCCTGTTATTAGACGATGTCACATAATTAAATATATTTTCATTTGCACTTCGTGGATCTTCATATTCCCGAAGCCTGTGGAGAATGGTGTAGTCCCAGAAAGTACAGTAGCTCATGACCCTAGTTGGAATTTCCACCGCACTTAAAGCTTCGCTTATGATATATGCCTGAAGCGCCACCTCCCCCTGCCGTACCATCTGGGAACCGCTCGCATCGATCAGAACGTCCACCACAAAATCGCCCTGGTCTGCTTTCAGTTCTCTTTTGAACACACGGGCTTCTCCGCTTCTTCCTATTCTCCACAGTCGTGCCGGAAGAATGGTTCCTCTGTCCGATAAAATTTCCTCTGTCTCGCTTCGAAGGACAAGGGACTTCTTCAAAAGCTCTGTCAAAACAGAAACATTTCGTTTTACAATCCTGTGCTTGTCGTGATACAGCCATACATTTTTATTTTTCAGCCTTTTTGCGTATTCATACTGATAATTTCTCTTTACCGGATTTTTCAGGATCCCTTCTGTAAAGTAAAGGCTGCAGTCTCCGTGAATGCCTGTGCACATTTTGTGGTTTATCTTCTTTTCTTCCATCTCTGTAAGATACGTTTTTCCAAAATTCAGTTCCACGTAAGTATGTGCCTTTTCCAGAACCTCCGGCGGCAGAACCGTAATTTTCTGCCTGACTTTACGTTTTTCTTCCATCTCCTTTGTGACAGAAGAATCCTCCAGATCCGTCATGCGCTCTGTAAGCTGTTCCACATATGCTTCCAGAGCCTCCTCATACATTTCTTCCGTGAGAAAATCCTCCCAGCCAAACTCTGTCAGTTCTTCCAGGCTCACTGCCATAACGCGTTCCAGATTTCCATAGCGCTTTTCAAAATCCTTATCTATAATTTCGTTATAAAGACTGTCAATAAGGGCAATCAGACTTTTTGTATCTTCTGTATTTCCTGCCTCATATACTTTGTCCCGAACCTTTTTAAGAGCAGCCTCCACCTTATAACTTCCATCTGCCAGCTTATCACGGAGCACAGCGATCCGAAGTCTTCCAAGAACGTCCCCATAAGCGGGCAGTACCTCAAACTCCTGATCCAGAATATCCGAACACGCCTGCTTTTGAAGGGAAACAATTCCGGGGCGCTCATCACATATCTTCTCCCCGATGGCCTCCTCTATGCAAAGCTGTGCCAGAGTAGTAAGGCTTCCTTCCTCTGCTCCCAGATATATTTTTTTCACCAGATACATTCCCATAAGGTTTTTATCATAAAATCTGGCGAAAGCTCCCTGCTTTACCCCATCGTAAAGAGCAATTGCTTTTGAGCGCAGAAAAAGAGACACGTCCGGTTTCATATCCAGGGTATAATCGCCGCTCACTGTCCAGAGGAGATTTCGGATCCTGTTCTGAAGCTCCAGCTCTTTTTCAAAAACCTCTTCTCTTTCCTGTTCCTCAGTCATATACCGCTTCCCTTCCCCATTCTTTTGGAATCCTTGTACCCACTACATCCTCCACGATCTCCTTTTCAAAAGTATCAAAGGTTTTATTGATCACACCCATTTTTACTGCAAGCCAGGGGGAAAGTCCCGTGTCCACAATTTTCATTGCCGCAAGAAGCCCGCGAAGATCAAGGGCTTTTGTGGAAATTTCACTGTTCATGCATTTTAACTGCAGATCCATAAAAATGCCGATAAACTGTTCCACTGCCTTCTCTTTTGCATGAGGAAACATTTTTCTGAAAATAAAATGAAGAGATTCCTCCGTCTGAGGCGGCATATCGATCACCAGAAATCTTGATACAAGAGCTTCGTTTAACTCTCTTGTTCCTGCATATCCGTAGTTCATCGTCCCAATAAAACGTGCGGCAGGGTGAAGGTCTATTTTATCGTATCCCGGCACATCAATAGAGCGGCGGTAGTCAAGGGTCGCGTGCAAAACAGACACCGCGTCATTTTTCGCCATATTGATCTCATCAAGGACGCCGAAGCCGCCGTGCTCCGCACACTGGTAAATACTCCCCTTTCGAAGGGTGACCTCGTTATTTACAAAAGTATCTGTTCCGATCAGGTCGCCGCTGTTTGTATTTACATGAAAAGACACATTATAAACTGGTCTTCCGAAAATAAAGGCAAGATTTTCTGCAAGGACGTTTTTCCCTGTTGCCTTCGGTCCTGCAAGAAGGAGATTTTCCCCTTTTAAGATCCCCGCAATCGCCATTTCCAGAATTTCTCTTCCGTAAAAAGGCATGGACGGAGAAGATACTCTGTGCTTTGCCTCTTCGTCCACCGGATACGTCTCCCGAAAGTCCTCCACCTTTTTGATGAGCGCAGAAGAAACGCCCTGCTCCTCTAAAAACTCAAGTTCTTTCATCTTCTATTTCTCCTTATATCCTGTTTTTTCTTATATGAAAACAGGGCTGAAAACAGCCCTGCTTTAGTTTCCTGTTTCATATATTTTCATACGTGGCCTGACGTCACGCTGCCGGACTTATACCTCGAAAATCAGGTCTCCATAAGAAGGCATCGGCCACATTTCCTTATCCACGATCATTTCCAGAGCGTCTACCGGAGCACGAAGCGCTTCCATTGCAGGAACGATTCGATTTCTGCAGAAATGCGCTCTGTCCGGTCCTTCCTCATGGGACGGATATTCTGCCACAAGATCTCCGAGAACTTTCATTGCGGCGTTTGTCTCTTTTAAAAGCTTTGATGTTTCTTTTAAAAGTCCGAGCTGTACGCTTGTATCAATATCCCCAACAGCTTTCACTTCATTGATAGACTTTGCAAGAACTGTCGTATATTTGATAACTGCCGGAATGATCTGCTTTGTGGCAATATCGATCATTGTTTTCGCCTCAATGTTGATCGCCTTTGCGTAAATCTCATACTGGATTTCTGCACGGGATTCCAGTTCTGCTCTCGTAAACACGCCGAAGCTTTCAAACAGTTTTACTGATTTTTCTGTGGTAAGCGCAGGAATGGCGTCTACCATAGAGCGAAGGATCGGAAGTCCGCGGCGTTTTGCCTCCTCTTCCCACTCCGGAGCATATCCGTTTCCGTTAAACACGATTCTCTGATGATCGGTTGCGTACTCTTTAATAAGGTCATGGACTGCCAGTTCAAAATCAGGTGCCGCCTCCAGACGGTCACACGCCTCCTTAAACACTTCTGCCGCAATGGTATTTAACACAACGTTGCAGGAAGAGATGGAATCTCTTGAGCCCACCATACGGAACTCAAACTTATTTCCTGTAAATGCAAAAGGAGAAGTTCGGTTTCTGTCTGTGGCGTCCTTCATAAAATCAGGAAGCGTTTTTACGCCTGTTTCCAGCTTGCCTCCCTTTTTGCTGTGCGTTGCCATACCTGTGCTGATAAGCTGATCCAGCACGTCCTCAAGCTGTTCGCCAAGGAACACGGAGATCACTGCAGGCGGAGCCTCGTTTCCTCCGAGACGGTGGTCATTTCCAACATCTGCCGCTGACTCCCGAAGAAGGTCTGCGTGTTCGTCTACTGCTTTTAAAATACAGGTCAAAACAAGAAGGAACTGCACATTTTCATGAGGCGTTTTTCCCGGTTCCAAAAGATTGATCCCGTCGTCTGTTGTGAGAGACCAATTATTATGCTTTCCTGAACCATTGACACCTGCAAACGGTTTCTCATGAAGAAGACAGCGCATTCCGTGACGGCTTGCCACTTTTTTAAGAATCCGCATCATCATCTGATTGTGGTCTGCCGCTACGTTTGCAGCCTCATAAATGGGCGCAAGCTCATGCTGGGCAGGCGCAACCTCGTTATGCTGTGTCTTTGCAGAAATGCCAAGCTTCCAGCACTCCTCATTTACTTCTTTCATATAGGCGGAAATTCGCTGACGGATCGTTCCAAGATAATGGTCGTCCATCTCCTGTCCTTTTGGCGGCATGGCTCCGAAAAGTGTTCTGCCTGTATACGTAAGGTCTTTTCTCTGCAGCCATTTATCCTTATCGATCAGGAAGTATTCCTGTTCCGCACCAACAGAAGGCGTTACCTTTTTGGAAGTCGTATTTCCGAAAAGCCGGATCAGGCGAAGAGCCTGCACATTCACTGCCTCCATAGACCGAAGAAGCGGAGTTTTCTGGTCAAGCGCCTCTCCTGTGTAAGAGCAGAATGCCGTTGGAATACAGAGAGTTCCTCCAGCCGCATCATGACGGACAAAAGCGGGTGAGGTACAGTCCCAGGTTGTATATCCTCTTGCCTCAAAAGTCGCGCGAAGACCACCGGACGGAAAAGAAGAAGCGTCCGGCTCTCCCTTTATCAGCTCTTTTCCGGAAAAGCTCATAAGCACCTTTCCGTTTTCCATAGGAGCGGTAATAAACGCGTCATGCTTTTCCGCAGTTACGCCGGTAAGGGGCTGGAACCAGTGGCTGTAATGCGTTGCTCCTTTTTCAATCGCCCATTCCTTCATTTCATGGGCTACCACATCGGCAATTTCCATAGACAGCTCTTTGCCTTCCTGAATCGTCTTTTTCAGCTCCCTGTAAACCTTCTTCGGAAGACGCTCCTGCATGACTGAATCGTTAAACACGTCACACCCGAAGGTTTCCGCCACATTGATATACTCTCCCATTCCGTTTTCTCCTTTTTATTCGTTTGTCTTTTTTGTACTTCTAAGATAAAGATTTAACGCCTCATGCCTGTTTTCAATTTCCACGAGACGGTTGTTTCCTCCAAATTCCCCGTCCAGAGTCCAGGGTACTTCCTCTTCAGACTCTATGGTGATGTGAGCAGATTTAAAAGAATGTATCAGATCTGTATTATCTTCCTGCGTCAGAACTGCCGTCAGTATTTCCTGCAGTTCCAGAGGATTTTTCGGCTTTGCAATAAGAGTGACTTCAAACAGTCCGTCATTCATATCCACATTCTTTCCTGTAAGATTTTTAAACCCTCCCACAGACCTGGAATTGGAAATCATTCCGAACATAAAATCATCTTCTACACACAGCTCCTTCGTTGTCACCTTCATATGATAAGACTTTATTGCAAAGAGACGCTTTGCTCCCTCCAGAACGTATGCCACATGCCCCAGGATATTTTTTAAATCTTGGTCTGTCTGATAGGAAACATCTGTAAACAGCCCAAAGGCTGCAATATAAGCAAATGTTTTTTCATTAAATTTTCCAATATCACAGTGATACAGCTTCTCCTCCATGATCATGGAAGCTGCCTCCAACATATTTTTCGGCATAAATAAGCTGTTTGCAAAATCATTTGTACTTCCTGCCGGTATATATCCAATAGGCACGGAGCTTTCTTTTTCCATAATACCTGTCACTACCTCATCCAGAGTCCCATCGCCTCCGCTGCACACGATCAGGTCTACTTTGCTTTCGTACTCCTTCGCCTTTTCATAGGCGTCCCTCGCCCCCTGCGTAGCATATGCAATTACTTCATAACCGCCTTTATTAAAAATATCCACAATGTCAAGAAGATGGGTCTTGATCTTCCCTTTTCCTGCCTTGGGATTAAAGACGAACAATAATGTTTTTTCCATAATACGTCCCTCTTTTAAACAAAATGCGTGTAATCTACGCCTTATATCATAAAAAAAACATGAAAAAAAGTCAATGTTTTTCTGTCTCAGATAAGCCCCAGATGAACAAGTCCGTTTCGTATTCCGTAATGGAACATATCCTCTGTCACATAGTCTGCAAGACTCAAAATCTTTTTGGAGCTGTTTCCCATCGCAACCTTATATGCCGCGTACTCAAACATGGACAAATCGTTATTGCTATCTCCAAATACAATGGTATCTTCCCAGGGAATATTCTGGATTTTAATGACTGCCGCAATTCCCACAGCCTTACTGAATCCTTTTGGGATCATTTCTATGGTAGTCCCTGCAAGAGAACCGCTCTCATGGCGTATGACATCATAATAGGAAGACAATTCCCTGCATGCTTCTTCGGCACGACACCCGGCTACCATTTTGGCGCTGATCTTATTAATGCGCATTGTCTTTTCATTCCCCTTAATGGGACGCCATTTTTCCCCCAGAGCTTCTGTGATCAGATCTGTATACCAGTTAATTTCTGTTGTATATTCCTCTTTATCATAGTACATAAAATCAGCCCCTTCCATAACAGGAATCAGACCGTTTCTTCTTAATACCTTTACGGAAAGCTCCGCCTCCTGCGGCGTCATTTCCCGGTTAAAAAGGCGCACTCCGTCTTTTTCTATGGTAGCGCCGCACGCGGTGATCATTCCTGTAAACGGAATCTGCTCCAGATACCAGGGAACAAAAGCTCTGCTTCTTCCTGTACAAAGCCATGCTTCATGGCCGTTTTCCACTAGCTTTCGAACAGCTTCTATTGCACTGGCCGGAACGCCTTTTTTCATATCGCATATGGTACCGTCCGCATCAAAAAACACTGCTTTTTTCGTCATAATGTTTTCCCTTCTGTTTTTTGTATTCATAGAATGCAAAAAGACCTTCAGAAATACTGAAGGTCTTGAATAGCGAGAGGGGGATTTGAACCCTCGACACTACGGGTATGAACCGTATGCTCTAGCCAACTGAGCTATCTCGCCACGAGTTTGTGTTTTGCATATCGCGCACACTCAACTTACTTTTCATAGTATATACGCAAACCCGTTTTTTGTCAATACCTTTTTTTATTTTTTTGAATAATTTATTTTTTTCAAACAAAACACACTATTTCATATCTTATTCGACATCTGTTAATGTTGAAAACGGGGAAGCCGCAGACACGGCTTTCCCCATATTTTAACATTTTATTTAAAGTACTCTACGCCGGATTCGAAAATCTGAATATCCTGCTCTCCGTAAATGTTAATGGCAACTCCGTTGTCACGTCGTTCGCTGTGCGCCATTTTTCCGAGAACACGTCCGTCCGGACTTGTAATACCTTCAATATTAAAGTAAGAACCGTTTACGTTCCACTCTTCATTTCTTAAAAGTTCCCCGTCTGCACTTACATACTGTGTTGCAACCTGTCCGTTTGCAAAGAGCTTCTGGATCCACTCTTCATTTGCAACGAAGCGTCCCTCTCCATGAGAAGCCGGGTTACAGTATACACCGCCAAGCTGTGCTTTCTGAAGCCACGGAGACTTGTTGCTCACCACTTTTGTATAAACCATCTTGGACACATGGCGTCCGATCGTGTTATAAGTCAGTGTAGGAGAATCTGCTTTCTGTCCGCAGATTTCGCCGTAAGGTGCAAGACCGAGCTTAATAAGAGCCTGGAAGCCGTTACAGATACCAAGAGCAAGACCGTCTCGCTCATTGAGAAGCTTCATAACTGCTTCTTTGATCTTTGCATTCTGGAATGCAGTCGCAAAGAATTTTGCAGAGCCGTCCGGTTCATCTCCCGCTGAGAATCCGCCCGGGAACATGATCATCTGCGCCTGATTAATGGATTTTTCAAAAATCTCCACAGAATCACGAATATCCTCTGCCGTCAGGTTTTTAAATACCTTTACGTCTACCTCTGCTCCTGCGCGCTCAAATGCACGTGTGCTGTCGTACTCGCAGTTTGTTCCCGGGAATACAGGAATAAATACTCTCGGTTTTGCAGTCTTGTTTTTGCATACGTAAATCTCTTTTGCATCGTAAAGCTTTGTTTCCAGAGAATCTTCTTCTGTCGCTTCTCCTGACTCTGTTTTAAATACTTTTTCCAGAGTATTTTTCCAGGTGTGAAGTGCTTCTTCCATTGTAATCTCTGTATTTCCATAAGAGAATTTACTGTCTTCTGTCACTTCACCGATCACTGTGTAAGTAATGGAAAGCTCTCCTGCTTTTCCGTCCGGAACTTCACAGATAATATCGCCAAATCCAGGTGCAAAGAAGTCTCTTGCATCAAGATTATGCTCGATCTTTACGCCCATTCCGTTGCCAAATGCCATCTTGCTTACAGCAGCCGCAATACCATGACGGTCAAGGGCATAAGCGGAAATCACTTTTCCTTCTAAGATGTCATTGTGAAGCTTCTCATACTGTTCCATAAGAGCCGGATAATCCGGAAGGTCATATTCATCTCTCGGAGCTCTCAGCCATACAAGCTTGCTGCCTGCTTTCTTAAACTCCGGTGTGATCACGTCCTGAAGCTTTGCAACATCTACTGCAAAGGAAACGAGTGTAGGCGGTACGTCGATTTCGTTAAATGTACCGGACATACTGTCTTTTCCTCCGATAGACGGAAGTCCGAAACCAAGCTGTGCAGAGTATGCGCCGAGAAGGGCTGCGAAAGGCTGGCTCCATCTCTTCGGATCTTCTGTCATACGACGGAAATATTCCTGGAATGTAAAGCGGATCTTCTTGTAATCGCCGCCTGATGCCACGATTCTTGCAACAGATTCTGTCACTGCATAGGCTGCTCCGTGATATGGGCTCCAGGAAGAAAGATACGGGTCAAAGCCGTAGCTCATCATAGTAACGGTATTTGTCTTTCCGTTTAATACCGGAACTTTTGCCACCATTGTCTGTGTCTCTGTAAGCTGATATTTGCCACCGTGAGGCATAAATACGCTGCCTGCTCCGATGGAGCCGTCAAACATTTCCACAAGACCTTTCTGAGAGCATACGTTTAAGTCTCCAAGTGTCTCCAGCCATTTTGCCTTTACGTCAGAAACCTCCGGACGCTCATGGAGCATATTTCCTTCTTTATTCGGGATTTCAACCTCTACTGCTGTTTCCTGGTGCGCGCCGTTTGTATCAAGGAACGCACGGGAAATATTCACGATTTCTTTTCCTCTCCAGGAAAGAACAAGGCGCGGGTCTTCTGTTACAACAGCAACAGGAATTGCCTCCAGGTTCTCCTCATTTGCGTATCCGAGGAATGTATCTACATCTTTCGGGTCTACCACAACTGCCATACGTTCCTGAGACTCGGAAATCGCAATTTCCGTACCGTCAAGACCTGCATATTTTTTCGGAACTTTGTCAAGATCTACTTTCAGTCCTGCCGCAAGCTCGCCGATGGCAACAGACACGCCGCCTGCTCCAAAGTCATTACATTTTTTGATCATGTGGCTGACTTCTTCTCTTCTGAACATACGCTGGATCTTACGCTCTGTAGGTGCATTTCCCTTCTGTACCTCCGCGCCGCACACTTCGATGGAAGCTTCTGTATGTACTTTGGAAGAACCTGTTGCGCCGCCGATTCCATCGCGTCCTGTACGTCCGCCGAGAAGAATGATAATATCTCCCGGATCGGAGTTTTCACGGACAACGGCTCTTCTTGGAGCTGCTCCGAGAACTGCACCGATCTCCATACGTTTTGCAACGTAATCCGGGTGATAGATTTCTTTTACATAGCCTGTTGCAAGTCCAATCTGGTTTCCATAGGAGCTGTAGCCGTGGGCTGCGCCTCTTACCAGTTTTTTCTGCGGAAGCTTGCCTTTTAATGTCTCTTTTACAGAAACAGTCGGATCAGCCGCACCTGTCACACGCATAGCCTGATATACGTAAGTACGTCCGGAAAGCGGATCACGGATCGCGCCGCCAAGACAGGTTGCCGCACCGCCGAACGGTTCGATCTCTGTCGGGTGGTTATGTGTCTCATTCTTAAAGTTAATGAGCCACTCCTCTTCTTTTCCGTCCACATCAACCGGAACTACGATACTGCAGGCATTGATCTCATCGGATTCTTCCTGATCTGCAAGCTTTCCTTCTGCTTTTAATTTCTTCATTGCCATGAGGGCAAGATCCATAAGGCAGACAAATTTATCGTCGCGTCCTTTATAAAGGACTTCTCTGTCTGCCAGATATTCTTTGTATGTATTTTCAATCGGAGCTTTGTAATCTCCCTCTCCGAATTTTACATCTGTAAGCTCTGTGGAGAAAGTTGTGTGACGGCAGTGATCAGACCAGTATGTATCCAGAACACGGATTTCTGTCACAGAAGGATCTCTTTTTTCTTCTCCCTTAAAATACTTCTGGATATGAAGAAAATCCTTAAATGTCATTGCGAGGTTTAAGGAGCTGTAAAGAGCGTGAAGCTCCTCCTCCGGCATATCCTGGAAGCCCTCGAAAATCTTTACATCTTCCGGCTCATCAAATACAGTCACAAGTGTCTCCGGCTTTTCTGCTCCTGTCTCACGGGAATCTACCGGGTTGATGCAGTGGTTTTTAATTGCAGCAAGCTCCTCCTCTGTAATGTCTCCTTCAATTACATAAGTCGTTGCGGAACGAATGATCGGCTTTGCATTTTCATTTAAAAACTGTACGCACTGCACTGCGGAATCTGCTCTCTGGTCAAACTGTCCCGGCAGATATTCTACAGAAAAAACGTGTGCGTTTTCTGCTGTCTCGAATTTCTCCAGATATAAATCATCTACAGGCGGCTCTGCAAATACAGTTCTGCACGCCTTCTCAAATACTTCGTCCTCAATATTTTCCACATCATAGCGAATCAGCTCGCGAACTGCTGTCACATTCTGAATGCCAAGATAACTGCTGATTTCGTGTTTTAATTCTTTTGCCTGTACTGCAAAGGCAGGTTTCTTCTCTACATAAACTCGTCTTACGCTGCTCATGAAAAGCTCCTTTCTTAAAACCAGTATATACTGTGGCTTGCGCCGTTTCTGGTTTTATAGTATCATAAGTAATATCATTAGTAAAATTAATATATCTTATATTTTTTATTAGTATTACTTATCTAAGAAAGGAACCTTTATGGACATTAATCTTGAACTGTACAAAGTTTTTTACTATGTTGCCACAACCTTAAGTTTTTCGGAAGCCTCACGCCAGCTTTTCATCTCTCAGTCTGCCGTAAGCCAGTCTGTGAAAACTCTGGAAAAAAAACTGAATCACTCCCTTTTCGTAAGAAGCACAAAAAAGGTACACCTCACTCCGGAAGGAGAGCTTCTCCTGCAGCACGTCTCCCCTGCCATTCAGATGTTAAACGAAGGGGAATCCATGCTCACAAGCGGCAATACGCTCACAGGGCAGCTCCGCATCGGAGCCAGCGACACCATCTGCCGTTACTGCCTCATTGACGCCCTTCAGAAATTTCACAAAAGCTATCCTGACGTGCGCATCAAAATCACAAACAGCACTTCCATTGGCTGTGTGGAGCTTCTTGACAAGGGACAGGTTGACCTGATCGTATGCAATTCACCAAATTCCCGATTAAACACGCACAGGCAGGTGCGCGTCATTCAGGAATTTGAAGATGTATTTGCAGCAAATCCGGAATATTTTCCTTTTACCGAAAAGGCGGTAGATTTAAAACAGCTTCTTGATTTTCCCATTCTCATGCTTTCTCAGAAAAGCACTACAAATGAATACCTCCATCAGATTTTTATGTCACAGGGGCTGCGTCTGATCCCGGAGGTGGAGCTAAACAGCAACGACCTCCTTCTCGATCTTGCCCGGATTGGACTTGGTATTGCCTGCGTACCGGACTATATGTTAAAAAATCAGACGTCCCTCATTCCGGTTCCCCTAAAAACGCCCCTGCCTCTCAGACAGATTGTTCTTGTACAGCACGATACGCTTCCCCTGTCTCCTGCTGCCAAACGTTTTATGAACACCTTTCTGGAAAATCAGGAAATAGCTCCCTGATCACCTGGGAAACCGTCTGTATTTCTGATATTTTCCAGGCGTCTGCCCCGCAGAAAAGAAGAGCATTCTCTGTATTTCCCTCTGCTGCCTGTATAAGCGCCTCTGTGATACAGTAAGGAATTTCTCCCGGATTGCAGCGGCGCAGGCATTTATGACATTTGCAGAGAGTTTTCTCCCCTCGTTCCACCTTTTCCAGAAACTGATTATGTATGGCGCGTCCCGGCATTCCCACAGGACTTTTTACAATGCAGATGTCCTCTTTTTTTGCCCTAATATATGCCTCTTTATATTCCGGAGCCGCATCGCACTCTTCTGTTGTCACAAACCTGGTTGCCACCTGGATTCCGTCTGCCCCAACAGAAAAAGCTTCTTCCACTTTTTCTCTGCTATCAATTCCTCCTGCTAGGATTACCGGGATTTTGTTTCCGTACTTTTCCTCATACGTTTTCACAAGCTTTAAAATCGCCTTCACTTCTTCTTTATATTTATCCTCTGTAAAAAAATCAAGCTGCTCTTTTGTAAAGCCAAGATGACCTCCCGCCTTCGGACCTTCCACCACAAGAAAATCCGGGATTTTTTTATACTTTTTATCCCAGTATTTTAAAATCACAGAAGCGGATTTTTCCGTAGATACGATCGGGGCTATGGCAGTATCGCTTCCTTCTGTATACGCCGGCAGATCCACCGGAAGCCCTGCGCCTGAGACAATAAAATCCACGCCTGCTTTTACAGCTTCTCTTACATAGCTTTCGTAACCGTTCATCGCCGTCATAATATTCATTCCTATGGCACCGCCTTTTGAAAGAGTTCTCGCCTTCCCCACCTCTTTATGAATGGCGCGTAAGTTGGATTTCAGAGGATCTTCATCAAAATCCGGCTCCCGAAACCCGATCTGCGCGGCGGAAATGACGCCTGCGCCTCCCTCTGCCGCCACTGCGCCTGCAAGACCGCCAAGACTGATACCAATTCCCATGCCTCCCTGTATAATAGGAAGCTTTGTATATTTTTTTCCTATTTTCAAACCCTGATACTGTTTCATAATTCCTCTCCGTATATTTTGATATTCAAATTATTTTATATCAAAAGTATATCATTGAAAATAGTTTTGTCAAGTATTAATTATTATATAAAGTAGTTTTTATTACTATATGTGAGTTTTCTGTATCTTCTAAGTTCATGATGCAGAAACAGGCAGCTTCGGTTTCCCAAAGCTGCCTGCCTTTTTATTTTGGCATCACTGCATCTGCCGCTTCAATATATACGTTTTCGATTTCATGGAAAGCGCCGGAATCTGCTTTGGAAGCATAATCCATATCGATTGGCATTTTTCCAAGAACAGGGGCATTCAATTCCTGCGCAATGGCGTCAATGTTGCTCTCTCCGAAAATCTTAATCTCTTTTCCGCAATCCGGACATTTTACAAAGCTGTAGTTCTCTACAATTCCAAGTACAGGAACTTTCATCATCTCTGCCATGTTAAACGCTTTTTTCACGATCATTTTTACAAGATCCTGAGGAGAAGTTACCACAACCACACCTTCAATAGGAAGAGACTGGAATACCGTAAGCGGAACGTCGCCTGTTCCCGGAGGCATATCCACAAATAAATAATCAAGATCGCCCCACACAACATCTGTCCAGAACTGTTTTACCATATTTGCAAGAATCGGTCCTCTCCAGATAACAGGTGTATCTTCTGTAGGAAGCAGAAGGTTGATAGACATGATCTTAATGCCATTCTTTGTTTCCATTGGATAAATTCCGTTATCGTCCGCCTGGGCAGCTCCTGTCACCCCATACATTTTCGGAATGGAAGGACCTGTAATATCTGCGTCCATAATTCCCACTTTATAACCTTTTGCTGCCATTCTGTTGGCAAGGGAACCTGTCACAAATGACTTTCCTACGCCGCCCTTTCCGCTTACCACGCCAATCACGTGTTTTATGCTTGAATAAACATTCATTGTCTCCTGAAGGCTCTTAGGTTCTTTGTGAGAACAGCCCTCACAGCTTGTTTTGTCGCAGGTTGTACTGCTGCATTCTTTTGCCATTTCTGTATCTCCTTTTCTTTTTATTTCATAAATCTGTCTATCGCTTTTTCAAGCTCCTTAATTGCTTCTTTGTCCCCATTTTCCACCGCATCTACAATGCAGTGTTCAATGTGATCCTGCAGAATGATTTTGCCTGTATTGTTGATAGCTGATTTCACTGCGGAAAGCTGTATCAGCACCTCGCTGCAGTCTCTCCCATCTTCCACCATTCTCCGGATTGATTCCATATGTCCGATTGCTCTGGAAAGCCGGTTTAATACAGCTTTTGTATGGGCATGGCTGTGCGTGTGCCCGTGCGGTCCGTGACTATGTCCCTCGTGACTGTGATTTTCATGATCGTGCTCACCATGACAATGTTCCACAACTGTCCCATCTGCAAGAACATGGACATGTTTTTCATTTTCCTGACTCATTTTGTCCTCCGCCCTGCTTTTAGCAGGCTTCTCTGCATACTTCTGCATACTTGCTTATTATAGCAAACCTTTATATTTCTGTAAAGGAGCAGCGCTGTTTTATCTGGGAAGTCTGAATATCAAATACAATCGTTCCATCTGCAAGAACAGTTTTTTCAAAAGATACATCGTCCCCCTGAAATTTGCTGCGAATGTATGCTTCCGGTTCTTCAATTTCCACTTCCTCCACAAATACGTCCCTCATCTGGTTTCGTGGACATTTATTAAAAATTTCCCAAATTACTTCGTATTCTTTCATATTTCCAATCCTTTCCTGTGCCTTCTTATCCATTATAATTATTTTGCTGTTTTTTGTCAAAAATAATTGCATAATAACGAATTTTAGCGTATTATAGATATAATCTAAAAAATTAAATGATAAAAATAAAAGGAGAGACATTATGCAGCTTTTAAAAGACAGAATCCTGAAAGACGGTGTAGTAAAACCGGGAAATGTTTTAAAAGTGGATAGTTTTCTGAACCATCAGATGGATATTGCTCTCATCAATGAAATTGGCAAAGAATTCAAATCCCGTTTCGCAGACTGTCCTATTACTAAAATTCTTACAATAGAAGCTTCCGGAATCGGTATTGCCTGCATTGTAGCGCAGTATTTCAATGTTCCTGTTGTATTTGCAAAAAAAGCCCAGAGCATCAATCTGGACGGAGAAATGTACACCACAAAGGTGGAATCCTTTACTCATAAAAAGGTTTACGATGTGATCCTTGCAAAGAAATTCCTCGGTCCTGAGGACCATGTACTTCTTATCGACGATTTTCTTGCAAACGGCTGCGCCCTTCTCGGATTGATCGATATTGTGAAAAAATCCGGTGCAACGCTGGAAGGCGCGGGAATTGTAATTGAAAAAGGTTTCCAGACCGGCGGAAAACAGATCCGCAACATGGGAATCCGCCTGGAATCTCTTGCGATCATCGATTCCATGACAGATACTTCCCTTACATTCCGGGATTAAATTTTATTTTTATAATGTATGTTAAAAAGGAACTCGCAATGAGTTCCTTTTTTATACGTTTCTTTATTTTGCTTTCTTTAAAAGTGTGGGCTTCTTTGTCGGCTCCGGCATTTCTGTCACTTCCGGCTCTTCTGCCTGTTTGGGCGTCACAGTTGGCTCCGGTGTCTCTGAAGGAGCCGGAGTGGCAGTCGGTTCCGGCTCTTCTGTCGGCTCCGGCTGTATCTCGTCTTCTTCATAATACCCGTTATCTATGAGTATCTCATAATTATCTTTATCAATAACTTCACCTTTACAGGTATACGTACCGATAATCTTTCTTCCATTATCGTACTGCTCATAATCTGTTACCTCCGGTTTTTCTCCGCCGAGATATGTAAGAACCATTTTGGAGCAATCTTCTGCAAGTGTCCGTCTGTCAAGAAATACAGTAAATCCGATTTCCTCAGATGCCACTTTTTTTATAACCTCCGCCTGGCTTCCAAGTCCCGTAATATACGGCATCTCTTCACTTCCCGGCAAAATCTCTCTTCCTTCCAGAACGCCCAGAGCTCCGTATGCAAACTCATCGCTTGCCGTACATAAAATATCAAGTTTTTCTCCATTCTGATAGAAGCCATCAAGAATTTCCCCAAGCTTTGTCTCTGCTGTTCCCGCACTCCAGCGCATAACAGCCGTATCCTCAAAGGAAGTTTTCTGTGACTGGCTCACAAGCGTTCCGTCATCAAAATAACTCTGGAGAACTTCCATAATTCCATTATAGAGGAAAAGGGCGTGGCTTTCGTCAGGAGAGCCCATCAGGAACTCAATATTATATGATTCATGATTTTCTCTTGCCTCATCCAGTTCTTTTGCCTTTACAATATTTTCTCCGATCATCTGTCCGATTTTTCTGAGGTCAAAGGTTACATAGTATTTTACCGCATCTGTATTCATGATCAGCGTATCATAAGCAAAAACAGGAATGGTCTTTTCTTTTGCCTCGCTTAATACATCTTCCAGTCCGTAAGGATCAGACGGTGCTACAATGAGAGCAGACACTTCCTCTGCCAGAAATTCCTGGATCTGAGATACCTGAAGGGAAGTATCTCCCCCCGCATAACAGATTTCCACATCATACCCATCCCCGTTTAATTCTCCTTCGAGAATTTCTGCATCTGCTGTCCACTTTTCATCTGTCTCGTCAGATGGCAGAAGAATGCCAACCTTTCCTTTTGGTTCTTCTTCCGGCTCTTCTTTTTCTTCTTCCTCTTCTGTATTTTTGAGTTCTATCGGTGGTGTCTCACCGGTTCCCTCTTTTTCTGTTGCCTCGCTCTCATTTGCCGCTTCTGTCGCTTCTTTGCTCTTACCGCAGCCAGCAAAAAGAGAAAGAGATAAAGCCGCCCCCAATAAAAGCATCGCTGTCCTTTTTTTCATAATCCTGTCCTTTCTGATGTTTTAGAACTTTAGATTTTTATTTTATCATATAAAACAATAAGGTGTCAAAAGCGTATCGCTTTCGGCACCTTATCAACCAGCCGATTATTCTGCCGGTACGAATTCCTCTTTACCAAGTCCGCAGATTGGGCATACCCAATCTTCCGGAAGATCCTCAAATGCTGTTCCCGGCTCGATTCCGCTGTCCGGATCGCCTACCTCCGGGTCATATTCGTATCCGCATGGTTCACATACATATTTCTGCATAATGTGTACTCCTTTCATTTATGTCTATTATCTTTAAAATCTTCTGATCACAGAGTTCATTTCCTCTGCTAATGGTAATTATACAATCGAAGTCCACTATTTGCAAGTCCTTTTTTAATTTTCTTTTTTCACAAATCTGTTATAGATATAATCGTTTGCAGCCCTTTCCTGACTGTCATCAAGAGGAGAAAGTGTTACGTCCTCTCCATATTTCTTTTTAAGCGCCCGAAGGATCAGCTCATCTGCAAGCTGCGGATTTTTTGGGAGAAGCGGACCATGAAGGTAAGTGCCGATCACATTTTTATATACAACACCTTCGTATCCTGATTTCCCATCGTTTCCGGAACCGTAAAGCACCTTTCCAAGAGGCTTGTTTTTCCCGATAAACGTTCTTCCGCCGTGATTTTCAAATCCTACTATCGGCATATCAAAAAGCTCGCTCTGCAGTACAATATTATCAATGAGACGGTCTTCTCCCTGCTCCGTATACATATCTACAAGAGAAAGTCCCTCGATCGTTCCCATATCCGTCTTATAGTAATTGCCGAGAAGCTGATAACCGCCGCAGATTGCGATCACAACGCCGCCCTGCTCTACATATTCTTTAAAATCCTTTTGAATTTCCTTTAATTTCTCGCACACAAGCATCTGCTCTCTGTCAGAACCGCCTCCCAGAAGTACAATATCCAAATTGGAAAAATCAATTTTATCATCCAACTCAAAGGCTATTGTTTCTGCCTCAATTCCTCTCCAGAGACATCTCTTCATAAGGCACTGAATATTCCCTCTGTCGCCGTAAAGGTTTAAAAGATCCGGGTATAAATGTCCGATTGTAAGTTTCATTTCTTTTCCCCCTCCAGCTTTTTCAGTATATTTCTTGTACTGAAAAGCGCAGTATAATTTACAAGCACATAGAGATTTCCTGTTCCCTTTTGCACACAGCTCTTTACAGCGCTCTCCACATCAGGCTCAAGCTCTGAAGGAATATCCACGTATTTCAGTCGGAGGCGCATATCCTGACAGCGAATCCCGCTTACTGTAATAGAACGGATACTCTCTTCTTTTAAAAGGTCAAAATCCACATCCCAGAGCCAGGAAATATCCCTTCCGTCCTGCGCATTATCATTAATAACAATCATAATATCTTTCGGGCTTTTATCCTGCATAACAGCAGAAATATTCTGATTGAATCCGGCCGGATTTTTGGCAAGATTCAGCATGACACCTGTTCCCTCTATACGAAACTGCTCCATACGTCCATTTTCCGGATTAAAGCTTTTCAGCATTTCATAAAAACTATTTCCGGAAAATCCTGCTGTGCGAAGTGCCGCATATGCTGCAAGGATATTGTACACATTATAAAATCCCTTATAATTAGCCGATAAAAGCTTATCCTCCACCCGGAAAGAAAGCTGCTCTCCTACCTTTACATCAAAGGCATCATACTGAAGCTCCGGTCTTTGAAATCCACATTTTGGACATTTATAATCCCCCAGCTGGCTGTAATGATAAAAACTGTACTGCAGTCTTTCTCCGCATTTTTTACAGAAACGTCCCTCTCTGATTTCATTTGCGGCAGACTGCACTACAGGTCTGCTGATTCCATACGTCACATAAGGATTTCCGCTGTCCATCGCAAGATACGCTGAAAGCGCATCGTCTCCATTTACAATCACCTTCATATCTGGAACTTTACGCATCATCTCTTCCAGAATATTCATGGTAATATCAATTTCCCCGTAACGGTCAAGCTGGTCGCGGAAAAGATTTGTCATGACCATATAATCCGGACGGATAGCAGGGAATATATATTTTGTAGATGCCTCGTCCACCTCAATGCAGGCATAATCTGCATCCAGCGTTCCATTCCATTTTGCCCCAAGAACAAAAGCTGCCACAACACCGTTTAGCATATTAGAACCTGTATGATTACAGATTACTTTTTTTCCCTCTTTTTCAAGAGCTGCGCAGAGCATATTATTTGTTGTTGTTTTTCCGTTTGTTCCACAGACTACATATATTTTTTCTCTTACCTGAGCAGAAAGCTGTTCCAGAATATCAGGACAGATCTTCAAGGCAATTTTTCCAGCCCAGGTCACACCCTGTCGTCCCATTTTCTTACATATATATCCAGTAAATCTTGCTGCAGTAACAGCAGCCATTCTTCTTATTTTCATTTTCGTATAAATCCTTTGTTTTCTTCTTAAAATCATTGTTTCCCTTCTTCAACGATTTTACGATACTTTCCTCAAATAATCAAGGATAAAAAAAGATGCCCGCCATATGACAGACATCTTTTTTTGCTGAATATTAAACTAACTCGATTAATACTTCCATTGCAGCATCGCCCTTACGCGGTCCGATTTTGATGATTCTTGTGTAACCACCGTTACGGTCAACGTATTTTGGAGCGATTTCAGTAAACATTTTGTTTACCATATCTACTTCTTTTGTATTTTTCTTTCTTCCAGCGCCTTTTGCAGGTACTTCTTTTACCGGATAGAATACTTTCATCATCTGACGACGAGCGTGAAGCCTGGACGGAGCATCTTTTGTGATCTCTTTCTGAACTTCATCGTATACAGTTTTCTTCTTTCCATCTACAACTTCTTTTACTCTCTTGCCTTCAGCATCTTTGCGGGCAACTTTAGCTGTTACAGTAACTGTCTCGAAGTTGTCTTTCTCACGTACAGCCATAGCGATAAGGCCTTCAGCGATTTTACGGATTTCTTTTGCTTTTGCTTCTGTAGTAACAATTTTGCCATTGTATAACAGATTTGTTACCTGGTTTCTCAGTAATGCTTTTCTCTGAGCAGAAGTTCTGCTTAATTTTCTATATTTTGCCATTTTATTTTCCTCCATCTGTGGGACAGCGAAACATGCTTGTTCGGTCTTACTGCTCCGCTGCTTAGGCATTCCCACCAAGTATATTTAAACTGCGTCTGCACCTGAACTTACAGAATGCTTTATTCCTCTGTAGGCTGAAGCTGCAATCCAAGTTCTTTCAGTTTTGCAAGAACTTCTTCCAGCGATTTACGACCAAGGTTACGAACCTTCATCATATCATCGGAAGTCTTATTGCACAGCTCTTCTACTGTATTGATTCCGGCTCTCTTTAAGCAGTTGTAGGAACGAACGGAAAGCTCCAGCTCGTCAATGCTCATCTCAAGAACCTTCTCTTTTTCATTGTCTTCTTTCTCAATCATAACCTCAGCGGTCTTTGCATTTTCAGAAAGGTCAATGAAAAGGCTTAAATGTTCACTTAATACCTTTGCAGCAAGGCTTACTGCCTCGTCCGGATCAAGTGTTCCATTTGTATATACATCCAGTGTAAGCTTGTCATAATCTGTAACCTGACCTACACGTGTGTTTTCCACAATCATGTTTACTCTGTCTACTGGAGTATAAATTGCATCTACTGCAAGAACTCCGATCGGCATATCGTCAGATTTTCCTTTATCTGCACTTACATAACCGCGTCCTTTTGTGATAGTAAGTTCCATTGCAAGTCTGCAGTCCTTACCACCGTTTAAGGTTGCGATCACCTGGTCAGGATTCATGATCTCAATATCCTGATCAGCCTGAATATCTGCTGCTGTCACAACACCTTTTCCCTCACACTCAATGTATGCGGTCTTTGGCTCATTATCACTGCTGTTATTCTTGATTGCAAGACTCTTCAGATTCATAATGATCTCGGATACGTCTTCCTTCACTCCCGGAATGGAACTGAATTCATGAAGAACTCCGTCAATCTTAACCTGGCTTACTGCTGCTCCCGGCAGGGAGGACAGCATAATTCTGCGAAGAGAATTGCCAAGTGTAGTACCGTAACCTCTCTCAAGAGGCTCTACTACGAATCTTCCAAATTTCTTATCTTCAGATAATTCTGTAATTTCGATTTTTGGTTTATTGAAATCAAACACTATAAAGTCCCTCCTTCTGGGTATTCAACGTTTGAGGGGTAAAATTATACTTTATTATTTAGAATACAGCTCGACGATAAGCATTTCGTTTACAGGAACGTCGATTGCTTCTCTTCTTGGAAGTTCTTTTACTGTTCCTCTTAAGTTGTCCTGATCTGCTTCCAGCCATTCCGGTACAAGTCTTCCGCCTGTTACTTCAAGAATGCCTTTGTATCTCTCAGAACCTTTTGCTTTTTCTTTAATTTCGATCACATCACCAGCTTTTACAAGGTAAGATGGGATATTTACGCATTTGCCGTTTACAAGAATGTGCTTGTGGTCAACGATCTGACGAGCTTCTCTTCTTGTTCTTGCAAATCCAAGACGGAATACTACGTTGTCCAGTCTTGTCTCAAGCATGATCATCATGTTTTCACCAGTCTGGCCCGGCATTCTGTCTGCTTTCTTGTAGTAGTTACGGAAAGGTTTCTCAAGAACTCCGTAGATGAATTTTGCTTTCTGTTTTTCTCTTAACTGTAAACCGTATTCAGAGATTTTGCGGTTTGCACGTTTTAACTGTCTTGTGGATTTTTTATCAATTCCTAAGTAAATTGGATCCAGACCAAGGGATCTGCATCTTTTCAGAACAGGCACTCTATTTACAGCCATTTCAAACTACCTCCTAATTAGACTCTTCTGCGTTTTGGTGGACGGCATCCGTTGTGCGGAACCGGTGTTACGTCACGAATACTTGTTACTTCTAATCCGCAGGCCTGAAGAGCACGGATTGCAGCTTCACGTCCTGAACCAGGACCTTTTACCATAACGTCAACTGTTTTTAAACCATGTACTAACGCAGCTTTTGTTGCTGTTTCAGCAGCCATCTGTGCTGCATAAGGAGTAGATTTCCTTGAACCTCTAAATCCCAGACCGC
>ERZ834859.730-NODE-730-length-42919-cov-1183.396930_pt1 | contig 42919 bp, 56 predicted proteins | sample MGYA00519947_ERZ834859 | MGnify/ENA primary metagenome ERZ834859 (study PRJEB31850, sample SAMEA3708763) | human gut metagenome | biome: human gut; feature: human-associated habitat; material: faeces | place: China | collected 2014 ...
TACGAGTATAATTAAGAAAATTATAATGACCACCTGTTATCCAAACATCTTCTATACTTCCATCTGGATTTTGCCAGCAAGGAGCAGAAAAACCATTACGTCGTCTATCACATTCTCTACGTCTAAATTGTCTATGAGGAATACTATCTACTTTAAATTGAGTATATTTACCTGTGGTTTGATATGTTCTAGCAGCTTCATTAAAAAGTTCAGTATTAACAAATTTGCCAGGTCTAATATTTAAAAGAAAACCACCACTATCTCCAATTAAAAAGTTATTATGAGGGTCATACCATCCACAATCACTAGCTTTCTTATACTTTTTCTCTTTATCAGGTTCTTCAATGTATTCTAGAAAAGGATATTTACCATCAGCCATAATATTTTATTTAACTAGTAAACAAACAACAAAAGCGATAGCGCAAACAGCACCACCGCTTACCAAATATCTATTCTTACGTTTAATACGTTCAATAGACTTATTTAAATTATTATTTACTTTATTACTATTATCAAGATTATTTTGTAAAGTTTCAACTTCTTTATAAAGAGCATTATATTTAATCTTATGGAGATTAATTATACTATCTTGTTCGTTAATAATATCTTTATAAAGTTTAGCTTTAATAATTTTAGTATTAGCAATCTTAATCATATTAATAGGGACAAGAACAGTTGTATCAGTAGTGTTGACTCCCCGTGGAGGATGCACTACATTATCAATCTCACTCTGACACCAACTTCTTGAATAACTCCCAAGTAGCACTGTCATTAAGACTAATAACTTTATCTTCAATATCTTTTTCATGTTCTTTAAGTTTATAAACTATACTTTCTCTTTCAGTTATAACTAACTGTATAGAATCAATCCGAACATGATTAATAGCGGTGTCACTTTTATTATATGAATTGGCTTCTACACTAAAACGACTTATTGATAAATACAGAGTAACACATAAATTAATAATCGCTATTATAAATATTGCTATTAACATCTTCTTCATAATTCTATACAGTATTAAATTAATCTTTTATTTCTATAAGTTTATTAAGTAAATCAAGATTCCATCTACCAGTTTCTTTAAGACCAAGAACTCTTTGAGCCATCTTAATAGCGGCAACTTGACCACAATTCACGTTAGTATCAAATAGTTGTTCAGCAACTCTCTGACTATTAAAATCATCAAGTTCAAATACATCCCAATAACCTATTTTATACTTTTCCCAAACAAGTTTTTGAAGTTGAACATCATTATCAAGTTTAGACTTAAATTCTTTACTACCAACAGTATAATGTTTCTTATAAGAATCAATCATAGTCCAACCTTGCCAAGTAGGATTATATTTACGACTGATACCTCTATAAGTTTCTCCACCAGCATCATCTTTATCGTTTACATAACCACCTTCTTTAATAGATAGTTTTTTAAAAGCATCTCCAAAGTAAGCCATAATTTAATTTATATAAGGATTAGTACAATATCTAAAACAATCAACAGCGTCATAATATTCATCTTCATCAAATTCTTTAATTGTAACCCAAAACCAAAGAACTTTAATTTGAACTTTATAAATTATAAATATAAGTTTATCATCAATAGCGTGTTCATTGCTAATTAATCTTATATTTTTTCTACGATTAATAATATACATAACTTATTCATCAAGAGTTCTACGAATCCAACCTCTAAGAAATTTGATATTATTTCCTTTACCAGCAATATCATTATAATATCTAATACGTTCAAGTTTATACTTAGCTACAAAGTAATCAGCATTAATTGTAGTATCAGATTTATAAGCATTAAGAGAATCTTGAGTTCTACGAAGTAATTCTTTAGTTAAAACTAATTCATTAACAGCAGTAGAATCAGTAACAGGAACATAACGAATTTCAGGAACTGGAGTAATACGTTTAGTGCATCCACTAGATAAACAAATAGCAAATATAACTAAAACAATAAAACCAATAATTACTCCAATTAAATTATCTTTATTTAATTTCATATAGCAAGTTTAAATTGAGTTTGAACACCACTAGCTTTAATTTGTAATTCTCTATCTTTAAGAACTTTATTAATATCATCACGTAGATAATTCATAGTAAAGAACTTAGTAGTTTCAACAGGATTCTCTTTAATATGATAAAGACCATCAGAAAACCTTTTTGGCATACCATATTCATTAAGTTCAAAATCACTATCAATATGACATAACCAAATACCTTTAATAGTTAAACCAAGTATATATTCAACAGCAAAAGCATACATACTAAGTTGAAGATTATATATAGCACCATTACAATTAGGAAGATGATTAAGAGGAGCTAAAAGTCGTTCATCTTTATCAACCCAAACATTAGTTTGTTGTGCAGGTCTAACTGTTTTATCTTTCTTATAATATCCACTACTAAATTTTAATCCACCACGATTAGTTTTCCAATCACCTACAACAGCACAATTAGTATCTTCATTAACTAGAAGAATATCAATAGTTCCACTAATTAACCAATCTATAAGAAACATACCAATCTCACTATAAATCTTATATCCTTTTTCAGTGTACATTTTAAACGCATCATAAATAAGAGGATAACGATTATTAGTAAGTTCAATAAAATCTTTAAGATTAAGTAACTTATAACTAGCTCCAAAATTTGGTATATCAGCAATAGTAACCATTACACCATCTTCTCGTTTATCAAGATAATTAATGGCTTGTTGAAACATAGAAGCTCCTTTAACACCATCTTCAAGACCATTATGAGTATTAGTTCCACGTTCACAAGCTTCTTTAGTAATAGTTGACCATTGTTCTTCTAGTTTCTTCTCACTTATTCCTAGTTCTTTAGACTTCTTTCTCAACCAATAGTTCTTATCGAACTTTGGAGCATAATTATGAAGGATAGTAGTAGTTGAAATATAATCATTACCTAGACTATCATTATATTTATGTTCTTCTTCATGAAAAATAAGTCTAATATCATTATATCTTTTATCTCTAAGTTCCATATTATTAATACCATTAAGTTCAACACTAGTTTGGATCCGCTTCGGCACTACGTGCCTACGCTAGACTCCCCGTGGAGGATGAAGTAGATTAGCATCAGCTTATTCTTCAATCATACTACTAGTAATTTCAACTCCACCTCTACCAGCAACATTCTCTTGTTCATACAGAAGATTTTCTTCAGCTACATTAAGAGCTTTAATCGTATTTGGAAACTGATTAGCTAAATCATTAATTTGTTTCATATAACCAATAACAGTTGGAACATCTTCAAGACTAGCACCATCAGATAATTTGTCATTCAACAACTCATTTAGTTTGCTAGCAGCTAGAGCAACATTATGGATACCGCGTTTAATGTTAAGAACAGCTTCCATACCAGCTCCAGCTTTTTGGTTATAATATCGTTTAATAAGTTTCCAAACAAGAATATCAGGTTGATAATTTTTAGGTAAATCAAAATTCTCAATAGCTTTTTTAAGAGCTTCTTTTTCACTAAGACCTTCTTGTAAACAAGGACCTTTAGGGTCACCTAGATAATAAATAATACCAACTTCTTTAATATACATCTCTTTATTAGGAGATTTATCTCTAGTATAAAGAAGACTAACATCTCTATCAAGAAGTTGTTTAAGTGTAGGAGCTTTTGGCATACCAGTTTCATCTATAGTCAGCATCCAATCCAATTCCAAACCGTTCATATATTTCTTCTACTTCTTCATCAAATTCAATAATTTCAAGTTTACCCATAGCATATAGCCAAAGATTAGCATAAGCAGCACTATGTTTTTTACTTAGTTTAATCCAAATAGGAAGAAGTTTCTTTTTAAACTTAAGTTCAGTCTTAATCTTTTCTTCTTCTTCATAATGTTTTTGCTTTTCTTCTTCCATAACTTTAGCAGTATATTCTTTATACTCTTCTCTAGTCATAGTTTTTCTAGCTTCTTTAAAGTCTTTATAATGACTAATAAGTTTGGAACGATACCAATTCTTTTGAATAGTGCCAATATGAGGAATAGCAACACATTTATCTTTTCGTATATTAATACTAGCTTCTTTTTCAAGACTTTCAATAATAGATTTACAAAGTATTCTATCATCACCTTGAAATCCAATATCATCTAATATATTATTTATATCTTTATAAATAAGAATATAATCATCATCAAAATCTTCTTGAGAACTAGTATTAGCAATATTAAAACTAGTATTAGTCTTAAAATCCATAATTGAAAGTTTAAGAACTCTTCTTAGATTACTACTATAAACAAGAACACAAGTACCTATAATTTTAAATTATACATAAGTAGTTCTAAGAAGAGTTCGATTATTTAGACGAAATGGCTAATTAGCTTTTTCAGCAGAATGATAAACAAAAGGATTAATAGCTTTATGTTTATCAGTAATAGCAGCTCTTAAATCATTAATAGCTATAACTTTAAATTCAACAAACCAAACTTTCTGTCCTTTTTTATATCCTTGATTTTGTCCAAAAGTACCAACAGTAATAGAACGAGTTAGTTCAGTATCATTAGTAATATACTTATTAACAAATTGAGGACTAAGAACATTATGTTTAAGATAAAGATGATAACCACGTTCAAGAGTAGAACGGTCAATAATAATCTTATCCATTTGATTCATACCAATAAGTTCAGCATCTTCTTTACTAATTTTAGCAATAATTGGCATAACCTCAACTGTACTTACTTTATTATTAATAACACCAAACAAACTTTCATTTTGGCAAAGAGCAACAACACAATAATGTTTAGCAATAACTACATTATTAAGAACAGCGTCAAGTGCTTCACTTGTTATTTCGCTGATGTCAGTAGGTATTTGAATACCAAAATCTTTAAATTTACTTTCAACTTTAATCATAACACTAAATTATTTAGTTTTAATAATACTATCAATACCTATATTTCCAAGTTTAAGTTTACTTGGAACTTTAATCTCTTTTTTATTCCTTTCACCACTATGAAATTCTCTAGTGTATTTAGGTTTAGTTTCACTTTTATCTTTACCCATAACTTAATTGTTTTTAGCAAATGTAAGAGTTTAGATGAATCTACCAAGAGAAAAACTATTTTTAACATTTACATCATAGAGGATTATATGATTATAAATATGCAAGTCATACTCCCCGTGGAGGATGGAGATGAGTTAGACTTAATCATATTAGTATTAATAATATTAATAGAGATGATGATGCTGATTAACTTGATGTGATTGATACTGATTGTATCTATCCTCCACGGGGAGTATAGCGGAGAGCGAAGCTCGGAGCGGGTCATAACGAATCTATTAATGCTGATTATATTAATATTATATATAATATATATCTATATAGATACTATTGCTAACTTATAATTATTTGATTATCAATAAGTTACAATATATAACTTGTTCCATCCATGGAACACATTTCGCCATTTATTTGCTATATTTGTTCCATGGGTGGAACACATTTCGCTATTTCCTAGAGTAATATATTTTTATGTTGAACTTAATACTATTATTGTTATGACTTTTAAAGAAGATTTTAAACCTACTAAAGTTTATAATAAACTTGTTAATGATGTTTGTTATAATGCTGATTGTTTAGAAGAATTTGAAAAACAAAGACTTGTTGTTGCTAATCCTTTTAGTTATAATAAAAGTACCAGAACTGGTATAGTTGCTGAATTTGATAATGGTTATCATCTTAGTAAAGAAGTTGGCATTAAACGTAATTTTGTTACTATTGGTATGAGAGTTTGGGATATAATAAGAAAAAATAGATATGCTGTTATTATTTCTTTTATTGGTTATATTGCTGAAAATATTAAATTTAATAGTAATGTTATTTATATTTCTCATGATTTAATTAAAGGTTATGGTTTAGTTAAACCTAATCGTAGAGATTATTATAATGCCATTGCTTATCTTGAAGATGAAAATATTATTAAAAGAACTAATTTACAAAATATTTATGTTGTTAATCCTATTTATATATTTAGAGGTGATGTTAACAAACTTATTAATATTATTAGTGAAGCTAAATTAATAAAAACTTTTGATGATAAAGATAGACTTATAGTTGATAAATTTGTTTTATTTAAAAATGATACTGATAAAGGTATTGTAATTGCGAATAAAGATTTGTATGCAACTGAAGTTATAGATATTGGTGAGGACTGAATTAAATATAATAGTAATGATAGTAAGGATAATACGAAAATACTGAAGATAAAAATTATGAAGATAATAGTAATGTATATTAATGTTTTGATAATGATAGTAAGAATGTTGAAGATGATAGTAAAAGTGATAGTATTGAAAATAGTGTATGTTGGTGTTTTGATGAGGCTAGTGAGTATAAGGGGTGGGTCATTAAATTGGACTTGACTACCCCCGTCAAGTTCTAGGAGAAAGTAAAGTTCTCACTCTCATTATCAACATTAAATACATTGAGATTATTCATCTCATTACATTACTAACTATTAACACTAATCATTATGAGAACAAACAAACCATTATTGCTAGTTGCAATCATACTGATGATGCCAGCTATCATACTAGCATTGAAAGTAGAACCAACTAGTGATGAACAGATTACTGCTGTTGTATTTGGAATACTATCGGCTATTGTTAGTTATCTTAGTAGAGATTAATCTCTACTAGATGATATTGCTCATTATCAACATTAAATACTTTGCAGTTGAAACGAAAACAACTGTCAGTAATGCTACTGATTAGCGTAATTAAATACTTAATAGTCGTGCCAGACGTTAAAGATTTAGCACAAGCTGCACAAGGTGGTGCTGCTGCTTCCGAGAATGTTAATGTAGTTGAACCAACTACTAGTGTTAACCAACCTGTTCAACCTACTGTTGATACAGATAACCAAAGTTCTGCGCAAGTGGAAACCATTGATGATGTTGTTAGACGCATCTGTACTGATGGTCATAGTTATGTAATGACTACTGTCATTACTAATATTGATTGTCAAGAACGTACAGGTCGTAATGGCAAGTCTTATCTCAATGCGTTTGTTACTATTGCTAGTCCTGTTAAAGGTGCTCAAAGTATGCCTAATGGTACACATCGAATGGGTATGCTTGGTGCTATTCAGATGCCATTCAATCAGATACTGCTTGTAATGCGCAAAGACAAGTTCTACGGTAGATTTGTCAACTATATTGGCGAAGCTGCTGAAGCCGGTTTTGCTAGTATGTATCTGGCTGGTGTTGCTGTCAAAGTTCTTTGTCAGTTTGTACCTGCTGGTGTACAAGACCGTAATCCATTTACTCGTAAAGACAATCTTTACAATGTTGTGGATTATGACCGATATGTATATCATATTGTAGGTATCGAACAGCCTGCTGACCCTGTTCTTGTTGGTGCATATAATGTACTTATCAAGCAGATTATGGACGATGCTCGTGCTGCCATTGCTGCAAAGCGTGAAGCTAAAGCTAAAGCGGCTAGTTTTGTTGCAACTGCAATGAATGATGACGATATGCCGTTCTAATGAACATAGTGCTACTGACCTTCGGGTTGGTAGCACTGATGTTATCAACAATAGTTTTGTTGATGCTGTTGCTAGTGTTCGACATGGAAATGCTCATTATCGACATTAAATAGATTGCAGCAAACGAACTTAACAGTCTGATAAGACTTATCAATCAAGACTTAGCTGCAAAGTCTTATAATACTAATCCTAATATTAAACATCATGAAAGTACATCGTATTATTGCTATTATTGAAGTTGAGAATGATAATTCTATAACTTCTGTTGAAGTTACTAATCTTCATCCTACTAATAACGATATTCCTCTTGCTATTACTAATATGACTACTAATGGTAATGCTGATAATATAACAAAAGTATATGATAGTGTTAATAAGAGCAGACTTGGTATTGCTGGTAAATTAAAAAGTATCGCTCGTATTATTAATAATAGTCTTGATAGCTATGATTATAATGTGGTTGCTGATGATAATTCTACTAATGAAACTAATGATGATTTACTCTTATAACATTTTGTTATACTGATATTGGTCATGGAGATTTACTCTTATAACAAAAAGTTATAGAGATGAAATTAGAGGTGACGAGAGGTATTGAATGTGGAGAAAGAAGATATGGAGATGAAAGTGGTGAATGTGGATTTCGTGGAGAATGAGATGGTGGAGTTGAATGTGGTTCAAATAGGGTCAAATTGAGGTTGAATGTGGAGATGAGAATGGTTATGGGAGTGGTGAATGTGGAGATGAGGGTGGAGATGGTCATGCTAAAGGGACTAGTCCTGCTGCTCTTCTTTCTCCTCCTCTTCATCCTATTAATAACACTCCTAATAATCAATCTAAACCTATTGTTCCAACTCCCTCTTATTCCCTCTCATAACCTTTAGTTATATCTTCATAACCATTAGTTATAACCTCTAGTTATATCATCGTTGTTAGTATTAGCTTCAACTCCCTTTCCCATCTCATTATAACTTTCAGTTATACCACTATCAGTTTCAGTCATAGCATCATCATCTCAATCTCATTGACGTTCGTCATAACGATTAGTCATACAATCGTTATTAAGACTAGCTATAACAGTATTATCAAGTCTAATAAGACTTCTAGTCATAATGACCAATAGCATTAGTTCTAGTTAATAATAGCACTATTAATATTATCAGTATTATAATGACTATTAATACTAGTCATGCTAATATTGCTGGTGATATTACTAATGATATTCTTAATATTCTTGATATTACTGATTCTCTTTATACTAATGATACTCTTGATATTATTGATATTTATTATACTCGTGGTAAGTTAATTCCTATTGCTATAACTATTTTAGTTATTTTAATATAGCTATTGATTATTAGTTAGAATTATAGTATAAATAAATTATAATATATTTGGAGTATTATATTTAATTATTATATTTGTCGTGTTGTTCAGTAGAATAATATTGCTACTGATAATAATATTAATCTTAAACTTATAAGTGTTATGGTAAATTTTGATAATGTTACTAGTAATGTTCAATCTAAGCCTAGAAAGAAAACTATGGCTGAAAGTTTAGAAGAAGCTAAACAAGAGGGTAAACTTGTTGTTCCTGAAGAAGATATACAAGTTAATGCTGTTGTTAGTAGTGAAACTGTTCAACCTAAAAATAAAGCTAGGAAGAAGAAACAAAGTAAAGTTCGTAAACAGGAAGAACAAACTAATGCTGTTAGTCAAGCTAATGAAGATAATGACTTTAAAGATGCTAAGACTGATAAACGTGGTGTTCCTGTTGGAATTAATGTTCCTCAACATATTCTTGATGTAGTTTGTATTGTTAAATTCAATGCTGCATTTAGACGTCATACTTCTCTTAATATTCTTCATACTCTTGAAGATGATGGAAGAATATATAATGCTAAAGGTGCTTATGTTGACTTCTTATGGAATAAGTTTAGAGTTACTGCTGATGGTGGTCTTCGTAGAGAATATAGATATACAGATGATTTATTTATTGATGCTTTAGTTAAAGCTCATGCTGATGTTGCTAGTGATAGTCAGCGAGTTATTGGTATTATGATTGATACTGAAACTGAACTTCATAAAAAGAATAAAGATTCTGAAGCTAGTTAAGTTTGTAGTATAGACTCCCCGTAGAGGATGGATAGTGCTGTTGAGCTTATTAAAGCTAATTCTCATGTTCTTGCCATTTTTATCCATTTTGTTTATTGGGTTTGTTATAGTTAACACGTTGATGATAACTATCCTCTACTCGGAGTTTATTTTATATATAAAGATATGGAAAGAACTGATATTTATTTTGTTGAGGATGATACATATTTCAATAATAATGTTGAAGGTGTTGAAATTCATGCAGAATGTCTAAGTCAAGATTTTGACGATATTGCTTGGGAACCAATAGTTGATGATAGTCCTATTGTTGACCCTGAAAATGATGTTTTTGGTTATTATGATTAAATAAATAAAATTATGGAAAATATTGATATTAAACTTGTTCTTGATGAAGTTTTTGGTAAATCTTGTGATAGTATTACTTGTGATACCTGTAAATATAAAGAAGATTGTACTCTTATTAATAAATTCATTAATGATATTAAAGATAAAGGTTTATCTCCAGACCAATATGTTAGAGGTTTAGCTTTATTTGTATATGTTCTTAAAGAACAAAAATATATTAATGATTTTGGTAAAACTCAAGAAGATATTATTAAACTTGTTACTAAAGATGGATTTGAACTTGATTGGCTTATTAATCGTTGGGATAGTGTAATTGAAGATAAAGATATTCTTAAACCTATCATTGCTGTTTTTCCTAAATATGCTAAAGATATGATTATTAAAATTGTTGAAGCTAATACTAAAATTAATAATTTAATTGCTCAACATATTATTAATACTTCTAATGCAGAATATAAGGAAATGATTAAAATGGTTAATCAATCTGTTGATAATAATAAACAGGAGAATAAGTTTAAGAATGTTAGTGATGATGAAATTTATGCTGAACTTAAACGTAGAAAAGCAAATAAATCTACTAAATAATCCCACATAAGTTTTTGATTTTATTTCTAATACTACTGTCTGTGAAGATAGTAGTATTATTTCACTTGCTGATGATGGAGGAATTGAACTCCGAAACTATGATATTGCTATTATCCGTTTTAATTTCTAATTGTAACTTTTGTAATAGTACGGTCTGTGAAGATAGTGCTATTAATATTTATCATAGTCCAAGTGTTATATGTCATATTTGATTTGGTGTTAATTATTCTATTATTATTGATTGTGAAATTAGTAATAATATTCGTGTCAAACATTTCGTTTATATGATTTCGTATTTGTAGTTTTGCCTAGTATTGTCTGTGAAGATAGTACTAGGCTTTTTAGTATGTATATTATTAACTTTAAATATATAATTAAAATGGATAATTTTGATTCTCTTATTTTTGATGGTCTATTAGATAGATACATTGAAGAACAAGCTAAGTTTGAAAAAGGACAGGTAGTATATATGGAATATACTTATCAATATCATAATCAAACTAAACTTGGTGTTTGTGTTGGTATTGTGACTGAAGTTGGAGTTACTAAGGTTGAACGTACAATAGGTAATAATAAATATATTGATTATCCTATTGTATATACTATTACTCATGCTAAAGGCGTAAGTTATAATGTTAGTGAATGTAAACTTGGTTCTGTATCTGAACATATTCTTAAAGAACGTCTTAAACGTGATGGTAAGAATAATGAACAGAATAATGAGGCTGCTACAAATGACTAGCTATTTATGTTCATAATACATTCACAGATACGGTTCTTTTGCTCTCTGTTGAATTTTCATATATAATCTGATTAATCTATCACGATTAATATTGAGTTCAATACAGGGCAAAAGAACTAGCTAATAAATGTTAAACTAAAAATTTAATACAGTTTTATTATGAATTATGTTGCTTATAAGAATATTGATGGTACTATTACATCTGGATTTAAAGTTAAACTTTATGATATAGTTACTTTGAATGTTGGTTATTGGAAAGATAAACTTGCTATTGTTCTATATATTAATGAAGATAAAAAACAAATTAAAGTTCGTATTATTGAATGTGGTATGAATTTAACTCTTAAAGTTAAAGATGTTCAATTTGTTAATAATAATAATAGAACTGCTGCTCGTTCTTATATTGATTTATGTAATAAACTATCTAAAGCCTTTCGTGATAAATATACTGATAAACATTATATAAAAGATAATTGGTTTACTGATAAGTTTATTATTAATGATATAACTGCTGATACTATTGCTAAAGGTATTGGTCAATATATTACTAATACTGATAGCGATAGATATTCTGTTAGTGCTATTATGTGGCTTAGTGATATTAAAGATTATATAGATGCTTTACTTAAATATGATGATTTTGATTTTGTTGCTAAAGCATTTAAAATCTATAATATTACTGATACTAGATTTGAACTCATTCGTAAACTTTATCATTATTTCTATGATTGAAAATGTTTCTCATTTTATACTTGGTATGATATTTGGTTTATCTGTATATCTTTTTATAAGAATTACCATTGTTAGTAAAAAACTAGATAGACTTATTAGAGATATTAACGATACTCAAAATTGGATTAGAAAGATTCAAATTGATATTTGCGATATTAATAAACAATGGGAAGTTAAAAGAGATAGGGATAGAAATAGACTAGATAGAATTGAAGATAGGATTGGTAAACTTACTAGTGATTTTAATGATATTATTAGAAAGAAAGTTTAATGACTAGCTTGCTCCATCCTCTACGGGGGGTCGCCACGGAGCGTAGCGTAGTGGCTCTACTAATCTTACTATTATTGAACTTATTATAGTTTTAACTATTAAATATAATTGTTTTATTAATCTTTAAAAACGTAAAATACTTATGAAAAAGTATGATGAAGTTTCTGTTATTCGTCAACTTAATAATGTTGACGCTGTTATTGGAATCAATCCTGCTAGTAAAGTTATTAAAGTAGCTAAAAATAGCGCTATTGGTAATGGAACTAGTGGTAAGATTGATTTTCTTTCTCATTATTGTGGTTATCATGTTGAGATTGTTGATATTATTCAACAACAAAAAGAACGTGATGAAGAAATTGCTGCTAAGAAAGCTGCTAAAAAGGCTGCTCGTAAAGCTAAGTTTGAAGAAGATAATACTTTTAAAGGTATTGCTCGTGCTGTTGATAAACGTATGCGTACTATTAAAAGAAAATAGTATGTTATGGTTAGTTTTAAATTCTCATTTGGCGTTGTAGGTAAATCCAAAGAGAAATCAATAGCTAATAAATATGTTATTATAGTTGCTAAATGCGAAGGTATTATTAGATATATTGATGGTACTTATAAAGTAGAATATAACGGTAAACTATATAGCATTACAGGTGAAAGTTACAGAACTAAAGGAAAGAAAGTTATTTATGCTCGTCGATTAGATAAGTATAATCATCGAATTAAAATTATAAGAGATAGTGAAAATAGAAAAACTGTTGATACTAGATTTTATATTCCTTTTGCTGCTGGACTTATAGCTAAAGGTAAAATTGTTAAAATGCCTTTTGCTAAGGAATTGTTTCATATTACTACGTGTTATAATCGTGGCGATAGTGAATCTACTATTTTAGCTTTTCAAGAATGGAAAGAATATGAAGATAAAGTTAAAAATAATCTTATTGATGTAAACAACGAATTATAATGATTGGTAATCTTAATATTGCTAATAGTAATAGAAAAGATATTAACATTAAGTTTACTAAAGACCAAGAAATAGCTGTGCATGAACTTATTGAGTTTCTTGCACAGCCTTGGGATGATAAGAAATTTATTAATGCTCTTTGTGGTGCTGGAGGTACAGGTAAGACATTTGTTATTAAATATGTTATTAATAATTGCAAATGGTCTGGTGGTGTTATAGGCTGTGCTGCTCCTACACATAAAGCTTGTAGAGTTCTTAGTAATTCTATTGGTGGAAAAGAAGTTAATACTATTCAATCATTGTTTGGTTTTAGACTTGATGTTAATATTGAAAATTTTGACCCTGAAAATCCTGCCTTTAATCCTGTTGGAAAAGATAAACTAGATGGTCTTAAAGTTTTAATTATTGATGAAGCTTCTATGCTTAATGCTAAACTTGTTAAGTATATTAGTAATAAATGTAAGAAGCTTCAAATTAAAGTTATAATGCTTGGTGACTCTAGTCAGCTTCCACCTGTTAATGAGAAAACTAGTCAAGCTTTTCTTATTGCTAGTAATACTTATTATCTTAAAGAAGTTGTACGACAAGGAGATAATAACCCTATTAGTAAACTTCTTAAACTTCTTCGAGAAGATATAGATAATAAGAATGGATGGAGATTTCTTGATTATATATCTAAAAATAGACAAGATTATAATGAAGAAACTAAAGGATTTTATGTTTGTGGTCAAACTGAATTTTCTGATTTAATTGATACTTGTTTTAATGATGAAGAATATACTAAAAATATTGATTTGTATCGTATTATAGCTTATACTAATAGTCGTGTTGCACAATGGAATAACCATGTAAGACATATGATTATTCAAGATGCTGATAAAAGTCTTATTACTCGTAATGATTTAATAATGAGTTATACTACTGTTGTTAATGTTTTTAATGATATTATTATAAACAATAGTGAAGAATATATTGTTAAAGATATTGTTGATACAGTTGATAATGATTATGAGTTTAAAGGATTTCTTATTAAGTTTCAAGCTATTCATGGTGGTGCTATAACTCAACCTTTATTTGTTATTGACCATTATGATAACTATACATTTCAGATGTATTATAAGAAGTTGACTAGTCTTATTGATGATGCTAAAAAAGCTAGTAGTTCTGAACGTGGAAGTAAATGGAAACAGTATTTTGATTTTAAACGTAAATATCTTATCGCTTCTAATATTACGAATAGTAATGGTAAGATTTTATTTAGTAGAGATTTAGATTATGGCTTTGCAATTACTTCTCATAGAGCACAAGGTTCTACTTATAAAAATGTATTTGTAGATATTAATGATATGATTTATGATAAATATGGTCATCCTTATACTAATAGAGATGAAATGCTTCGTAGATTATATGTTGCTTGTTCTCGTGCTAGTAATCAATTAGTATTATCTTATGGCAAGTAAAACTGTTGACGAATATCCTGATTGTGAAAGATGTCCAAATCGTATATTTAATACAGGTAAATATATACAAGGTGGTAGAGGAAGTATTCATGGAGATATTGTTTTCCTATTTCCTAGAGGTGATAGAGTTTATTGTGATGATTATCAATTATTTACTGATATTGGTAATCTTTACGATGAATACTCTGGACGAAATAATACCGAAGATGTTTATATGACTTATAGTATTAAATGTGCTTGTTCTAATAATTATAATACTTATCTTACTGCTGTTGATAAATGTCGTAATATTCTATGGAAAGAATTAGCTAGAATTAATTATAAATATCTATTTATATTTGGTGATGCTTATCGTAGTATTAGCGATAATCCTATTCCTAGATTTATAGCTACTGGTGGTAAATATGTATTTAGTAATTATTCTCCTCTTATTAAATTTAAAGATAATAATCTTTATCATATATTTAAACAGCGTTTTGCTGATGATATTAATTGGGTTAATGAAAATAGAAATAATTATGGCATAAATTTTATAAATGATTAATTGTATAGCTTATGATGTCGAAGTATTAAGAAACTTCTTCTCTATTACTTTTGTTAGCATTAATAGCTATCTTAAAGTTTTTAAAGATTGTGTTGATAGTAATGGAAAAGCTATTCCTTTAGTTCAAAAGCTATCTGTTGAAGAAATTAAAGCTCGTCTTGAAACTGTTGAAAAATATAAATTTTATATAACAGATAAAGACGATAGTCAATTACTTTCTATGATAGGTTATATTAATAAGACTAGATGCTATAAAGATTCTAATGGAAATATTATTCGTACTGACTTGTATGGATTTAATAATTTCAATTATGATAATCTTATGATTGCTGCTTTACTTAGTTTTTATATGCGTACGAATAGTACGAAAGAACTTATTAATAAGTTATATGAAACTAGTAAAACTATTATTTCTAGTCAAGATGATAAAGATAAATTTAGAACTGATTTTTATCTTAATAGTCTTAGAAAATATAAACTACCATTTACAGGTGTTGATGTAATGCGTATATTTGCTCTTAATAAAGCAAGTGTAGTTGTAGATAGTAAAACAGGTGAACGTAAACCTGTTCCTAAAGGTCTAAAGCAAACTTCTATTAATCTTCAATGGTATGAACTTCTAGAATATGAACTTCCTGACATTAATGAAAAAGAAGCTGAATTATATAATGAAATTCCTAATCTTAAAGGAATGAATATTAATCAGCTTAATAAACTAGTAGATAAATGGGATAGATTTATTCTTGATGAATATATTGAACCTATGATGTATTATAATCTTAATGATGTTTTCATTGTAGCTGAAATAGTTCGTCTTTATCCAGAAGAAATTAAATCTCGTTATGCTATTAGTAAAGCATATGATGTTGATGTTCTTAATTCTAGTCGTAGTAAAACTGCTGATATTCTTTTTGAGAAATTTTATAGTAAATTTAGTGGTCTTGCTCCTGAACAATGGAAAGGTAAGAAAACTGAAAGAACTGCTATGAGTTTTAAAAAAGTTATTTTTCCTTTTATTAAGTTTAAAACTAAAGAACTTCAAGATTTACTTGATAAACTTTATAAAACTACAATTTATAGAGTTAATAAAGATGCCTTTAGTGAGAATGTTAAAATTGGAGATATAACTTATACTCTTGCAACTGGAGGTTTACATAGTCAAGATGTTCCTATGGAGTTATATTCAACTACTCCTTATGGTGATTACTTAACTCCATCCTCCACGGGGGGTAAACCTTTTACCATTTATCATTTTGATGTTGCTAGTTTTTATCCTAGTATAATAGGTGTTCATAAAGTTGCTCCTGCTCATATTGATACAAATGCTTTTTGTAATTTAATTAGTTGGATGAAACAAAAACGTGTTGATGTGAAACATAGCGAAGAAGAATACATAGATGGAATTGCTAAAGATATTCTTGCTTTAGTTCTAAAGATTGTCATAAATAGTATTTATGGTAAACTTGGATTTGAAAAAGGAGATTTATATGACCGTCTTGCTGTTCTTAAAGTTACTGTTAATGGACAACTTATGCTTCTCATGTTATGCGAAGCTCTTGAACTAGATAATATTCATATTATTAGTGCTAATACTGATGGTATTATGGTAAAAGTTTATGCTAGTCAAGAAGATAAATTTAAAGAAATTACTACTTGGTGGCAAAATATTACTGGAATGCAAGCAGATAGTGATGTTGTTCATAGTCTTATAGCTCGTGATGTTAATAATTATATTACTCAATTTAGGTCTAAAGGTAAACTTAAAATTGAATCTAAAGGTGCTCTTAATCCTATGATGTATTCTTTAGATTTAACTAAAGGTTATTCTATGCCTATTGTTGCTCAAGCTATTGAAAACTATTTTCTTAAGAATAAACCTGTGATGGATACTCTTCAAGAAGCTACTAATATTCTTGACTTTTGTCTTACTCAAAATGTAGGTAGACAATTTCATGTAGAAGAAACTAAGATTGAAAATGGGCAAGTTACTCATGTTGTTTGTCAAAGATATGTTAGATTTTATGTTTCTAATAGAGGTTATATTATTGAAAAAGTTCATAATGATAATGGTTCTCGTAGTAGAATGGCGGCTGGTTCTGTTGTAACGGTTATTAATAGTCTTGATGATAAAGATATTTCTCTTAGAGATATTAATTTTAAATTTTATTATCAAGAAGCTATGAAAGTTATTAATCCTATTAAACTTAAGATTTCTCCTAAAGGAAAAGGTAAAAGTAAAATTAAAAAATATAGCGGTATGTATAATCCTATTTTTAATGAAGATGATTTTGGATGAGAAATATAGTTGAAGAAACTTATGATAAACTAATTAACAAATGGGGTTCTAAAGAATATAAAGGTATTGGAACTATTAATTGTGTTCCTCCTATTGATTATTGTGAAATTATAAGTAGAATTATTAGTCTTATGAGAAATAAGAATGATAATATTAAAATACTTATTGTTACAGATAATTGGAAAAGAAGAACTGAAATTGTTGATGGTCTTAAAAATCATAATATAAATATAGATACTATTAATATTCTTACTCATACTTATGTTAATAGTAGATATAATTATAGTTATGATATTTCTATTGTTGTTGGAGTTAACGAATGGAATTTATCTTGTAATACAGTTTTTAATCATGCTAGATTTAAACTTATGATTTTAACTGAAAAAACTATTGATACTTCTAAGTTAACTAAGATTTATAATAATATTCCACCTATTAATAATATTCTAAATTCTAGTGGTATGCGAGCCATACTCCCCGTAGAGGAACACAGAGAGCAGATTTTATTTACTAGTCAAGAAGATATTACTAATTACGATAAATATACTGAATTTATTACTCAGACTATTCAAGTATTTGGTAATCTTGATAATATTAAATGTGCTCGAAATGGTACTCAAGACGGACGTAGTGCTATGCAATATATTACAGAAATAGCTGAATATAATGGATGGAGTGCTGATATGGATATGACTAATCCTTTTAGTAAACAAATTGATGAATGTTATAATCCTCTTGTTCTTGCTGAACGAGTTAAGACTTTTTATAATATTGTTCGTGAACGTATGCTTATATGTTCTGATAATGTTTGTAAGCTAGAAAGAATAGTTGAAATTATTAAAGATAATCCTGATAAACGATTTCTTATTATTAGTAAGAGAGGTGAATATGCTGCTACTGTAACTAAATATATTAATGATAAATTAGGTGAAATTTGTGGTGATTACCATGATAAGATTGAAGATAAAGTTCTAGTTGATGATAATGGTATTCCTGTTTTGTATAAGACAGGAAGCAAGAAAGGACAGCCAAGAATCGTCAAATCTAAGGCTATTTCCACGCTGAATTTGAAGTCTTTTAATGATGGCTTATTAAGAGTATTATCTATAAAAAATAATTCAACTGACAGCCTAGAAACAAGCATAGACGAATGGATTTTAACCTCACCTTTATGTGATACAATAGATGAACTTATTTATCGTTATAATAATGTTAATTGTAGTCAATCAAAACTTAAAGTACATAAACTTTATATAGCTGGTACTATCGAAGAAGCAAGTCTTAAAAAGGAAAAGTTATCAGTTAACCATGAAGTTATACAGAATGTTAATTCTGATATTAGTGCTCAAAATTTTGATGATATTGTTTGCTAGTATAAATATAATAGTTACATTTGTTGTGTAATCAAAATCGCTCTTTGATAGAATGGACGAAGATAAAGAAGTTAAAGTTAATGATGCTGCTGTTGCTGTTAGTAATAGTGGTATTGAAAAACAACATGGTGTTCAACATTCTGTTGCTCCATATCAGCTTAATTATATGAGTGAAGCTGAAATTTCAAGTCTTGAAGTATTTATCAAACGTGTTATGCGTAGTGATAAATGTGGTATTAAGTCTGTTGAAGATGGTCTTGCTATTGCAATGAGAGCTAAAGACCTTAGACTTCCATTTTCTACTTGCATTGAACATATTCATGTAGTTCAAGGTAAAACAGGTGTTGATGTCCATATTATTAAGGCATTACTTGTCAAAGGCAGCGTGAGTTGGGAAAAAGTAGATAATTATCGCGCTCTGTACGAATATACAGATGGCTTTAATGCTTATGATGAAGATAAACTTCCATCTGACTGTATTAAGTGTCTTACTCCCAAAGAGGCACAAACTAAAAATGCAGAAGATAAAGACCATGAACATATATATGTTTATCCTGTTAAATATTATAAAGATTATAATGGTAATATATATAAAGAATATCAACTTAATGGTAAGTTTGAAATAGCTACTAATACTAATGAAGCTAAACAAATTGCTTCTACTGGTAAAGTTCCTGTTTATAGAATACCTGCTGTTCCTATTGATTATATTACTAGTTATCGTTTTTATCGTAAAATTGGAGAACGTAATATGGTTGCTACTGGTGAGTTTACTTATAAAGATGCTATTGTTGCTGGATGTTTTGAAAAAGATACTTATAAGAAATATCCTAAAATAATGATAAGTCATAGAGCATTTGTTTATGGTGCTCGTGAAATTGCTAATGATTTAATTATGGGCTGTTTAAGCACAGAAGAATTAAAGACTATGCAAGGTATTGATTTAAGTAATGAAGATATTATTGATATTACTGAAATTCAATAACATAAACAAACTAGAGAAATTATTATTAAACAAAACAGTCGTATGACTGATATTATTCACTTTTAAATTACAAAAATTATGAAAGACTTTAAGAAAGGTTTGAGTTTTGGTATGGGTATTGTTAATGCTGGTCAAAGAGCAGTTAGTGAAGAACCTGAATTGGTAGTTGTTTCTACTCCCGGTAGTTTCCGTATGACTGCCCAAGTTTCTAAAGCTCTCGGCATTGCTCATGGTGAATATGTAATGTTCATTAATAACTGTGCAAACATTGATAATGCTATTATCAATAAAGTACCCGAAGTTGTTGCTTTCTGTGAAGAACAAGGTTTGGATATTGAATCTCCCGAAGCTGCTATGGCTGTTCATGCTGAATTTGATATTTGGGCTTTGGCTAAAGGTATTGCTGAATTAGATAAGAATGGTAATCCTTGCACTACTCGTGTTCGTATGACTAAGAATGATAAAGTTAAGTATGTTAATACTTACTTCCAAGAAACTCTTGAAGGTGCTTTATCTTCTTCTAATGAAGAACTTAAAGCTGCTCTTACACGTGAAGGTATTACAGAAGATGAACAGAAAGAACTTTTGGTTAGCTGTATTCAAGGTGATGAAGTTGCTAAGATTAAAGGTTCTAAATGTGCTAATACTGCTGCTTTGTCTGGTATTGGTGTAACTCTTAACTTTACTGATTCTAATGTTTGGAAACAGTTGAAAGCTGATATGACTGATGAAGAAGCTACTTCTAAGAATCGTGTTTATACAGTAGATATTGACAACTTGCAAGAAGCTGTTGTTAATAACGGTCATAAAGATATTGTTGTTAAGATTGCAATGCTTACCGAATATAAAGATGAAGAACCTGTTCGTATAGGTAAGAAAGCTGAAAAAGAAGAAACTGCTGAATAATCAAATCTTCGTCCTAGAAATATAGTATCTTGAACATAGAGCTGCATTGTTAGTATTGCTAATAGTGCAGCTCTTATTTTATCTAATAATTCTTTTAATTACTTTAATTATGTCGACAGAAAAAGAAATTAAGAATGAAGCTACTGTTGTAGCAAGTGCTGAACAAACTGCTAATGCAGAAGTACAAACTCCTAAAAAACGTAGAGGTAGAGGTATTAATAACGATTTACGTGATGTAACTCGTAAAAAGTTTGATGAACGTACTGATTGCAACAAAGCTAATGGCTTGTTTGTTGGTCATCTTGAAGATGTTAAAGTTGATTGGGCTACATTGAAAGATGATGTTCAAGGTATGCCTTCATTTGCTGGTATGAGTATTCCTTATCTTACATTTACTTTTGCTAGTAATCATGAAAATATCAATGAACGTCGTTATGTAACTCAACGCCTTCTTCCTGCTGAAAGTAATGTTGAAACTATTCCCGGTGGTAAAGGTGCTTGGAAAGTTGATAACATTTTCCGCTTTATGAAACATATATATAATGTATTTGTTCTTAAAGGTCGTGATTTAACAGAAGAAGAAATTGATGCTCTTACTTTACCTTTTGAAGATTTTGATGAAAATATGCAGTATGTACCTGTTGAAGCTGAGGAAGTTATAGCTGGTTATAAGACTGTATTTGAAAATTATGTTAAGTTACTTAACAATAATGGTAAACCTGTTTATAATGATGCTAAAGGTAAACCTATTACTATTTGGATGAAGCTTCTTCGTTTCGTTAAGAATGATGGTAAATGGCGTGCTGTTGTTGGAAGTAAATCTTCATTTGGTGATTTAGGATTTCCTACATTTATTAACGATGGAGTTATTGAACTTTATAAAGAACAATCTGCTCCTAGTTTGCATATTGACCCTTATAAAGAAAGTATTGTTTATCAAAAATCTGCCGAACAAGCTAAACAGCCAAATGTTGCTATACCTGGTGTAGGTGTAATGCCTGGTGTTCAAACTGCTGCTCCTATGAATCCTGTTGGTGGATTTAATGGAGGTGGAGATTTTAGTCCATTTGGCGGTGGTAATGATGCTGCTGGTGCTTTTGTTAATCCAACAGAAGATTTACCATTTTAAAAAATTAAAGTTAGTTAAATAGTTGTATGTAAGAGGATTGGGTACTATTTTAGTACCTAATCCTCTTTTTTTATATGTTCACGATAAAGGTCAAATTAGAAATATTATGAAAAGAAATATTAGTAATACTATTTTAACTAAAGATTATATTTTCTCTAAAGTTAGTCAAATTACTATTTTTAGCACTTATACTAGAATTAGTGTTGAAGATATACAACATTGCATAGATACAGGAGAACTTATATCTAGTCCTTTTCGTGAAGATACTCATCCTAGTTTTGGTTTTAGATATGATAATAGAAATAAACTTAAAGGAAGAGATTTTGCTGGATATTGGTGGGGAGATTGTATAGATGCTGCTGCAACTGTACTCTCTGAAATTGTTCATAAGCAAATTGATATTTCTATTAAAAGTCAATTTCTATTTGTTCTTAAACATATTGCTTATACTTTTAGAAATATTATTTATGGACAAGATAAAGATGAAAACAACGATTATAATATTACTAGGGCTATTAGTAATGTACGTAATCATAAACCTATTATTGAACTTGTTACTCGTCCGTGGAATAATTTAGATGCTAAGTATTGGGGACAATTTGGTATTAATCTTAATTTTCTTAATACTCATTTTGTTTATCCTGTTGACCAATTTTATATTAATCGTTCTACTAATCCTATTCCTAAATATTTTTACGATAAAGATAAAACAGATTTATGTTATGGTTACGTTCTTGGACAAGATAAAAGAGGAATAGTTAATGTTAAATTATATTTTCCTAATAGGAATAAGAAAACTGAAGTTAAGTTTATAACTAATAGTAATACTATTGAGGGAGTTATTAATCTTGAATTAGATAATTATGACGTTATTATTATAACTAAATCTACTAAAGATAGATTAAGTCTTGAATGTTATCTAAAGAGTATTAATCATTCCATCCTCTACGGGGGGTCTACCCTTGAATTTAAAACTATTGGTGTTGTTAATATTCCACATGAAACTTATAAACTTCGTCAAATTGAATATGATTGGCTTCGTAGTAAACTTAATCGGAATGGTTTTCTTATTAGCCTTATGGATAATGATAGAACTGGTCTTATGGAAGCTGTGATTCTTAAGAATGATTATGATATTATACCTATTATTATTCCTAAAGAACTTGGCGTTAAAGATTTTGCAGAATTGAGAAGTAGTTATTCTATAAATGTTATTAATGAACTAACTCAACAAGTTATTAAATATATAGAAGATAATTATGGAGAAGAAACTGAATTTACTTGGGATACGGAAGAAAGTAATACTTTGCCATACTAAAAGTCTAGCTGGTGTTACATATACTGTTATGCGTCCAATTACTGAAGAAGATGAACAAAATCTTGATAAGTTTGAATATCTCGATATAGATAATAAACGTATTGATAAAAAAGATATTTATTGTTATGGAGAAATTAATCTATCTTCTAATGACGATATTGAATATATCAAAAAGTTTAGCTTACTTGATACTGATAACGGTGGAACTATTCATAGTAATTTTAATTATCAAGAGGGTTGCGCTATTATTGAAGGAATAGCTAAAACTTATCCTACATTTGATATTATTGAATGGTTTAAATATAATCACTGTCTTATAGGTAAACCAACTCGTATTATTATTTATAAATGTAAGAAAGAAAATCTATGATAATAAAAGGATATGAAGAAAAGCTAGATGATAGAGATATTAGATATATTAATTATGTTATTGATAAATCTACAATGGCTGATGCAATTGAATCTTATATTAAAGATTTAGATTGTACTACTATTTATCCTGATGGTTCTCGTCCTAGACAAACTATTAATTATGGTTATCGTATTACTCTTTCTAGTATTGAATATATTCTTGATAAAGCTTATCTTATTCTAGAACATCATCCAGAAAAAGCTCAAAGTTATATTGATTATCGTAATAGTATTATTAAAAGAATTATTGATATACATGAAAAAAATCTTGATTTCGAGAGAAGAAACCCAGTACGATATTATAGTAAAGAACCAAGGAAACGCACTAGAAGTGCTAGCAGAGTTAATCAATCAAAAGATGTCTTTACAGGTAAACCAATTGATGTTAGCACCGGTATTGCAAAGGCTATTAAGCCTAAAAAGGAAACGATTGCTCAGCGTAAAGCTAAACTTCTAGGTGGTAAAGCTGTTAGTTTTGCATTTAATGGTTTAAAAATAAGTGAACATAATGAATAAACTTTATCGTAGAAATAATAATGGTGTGCCTACTGTTTGGTGGGCTGAACTTGACAGTGGTACTAATAGTATCACTGTTTTTTATGGTCTTATTCGAGGTAATATTCGTAAAGAAGTTTATGCTGTTACTCAAAAAGATGGTCAAAAAGAACTTGAGAGTAGATATAACGATAAGATTAAAAAAGGATATACATATCTTGATGAACTTTGTGATATGCAGGGTTTACCCCCCGTGGAGGATGGAGATAATGATACTCTATTTAATTTTCTAAATACTTATCTACCTAAAGACCTTAGTAATGGAAATACTAATCTTCTACTTCCAATGCTTGCTAAAACGTATAATGGTAATGTTTGGAAAAAAGTCAGTTGTATGTATGGTCAGTATAAGATTAATGGTCTTCGTTGTATTGTTACTGCTTATACTCAAAATGATATGTTTAAACCTGTTAGACTTCGTTTCCAAAGTCGTGAAGGTCTTATTTGGCATACTCTTGGCTATCTTGAAGATTATCTGCTTGCTACTATTAATACAAATATTATCGACGATATGATTAATGGATTTGCAGCACTTGATGGTGAAGTTTATCTTCCGGGTTATACTATTAATCAAATTAATCATTTTGTTAAAGATGCTAATTGTACTGAAAATAAACTTCTTCAATTTTGGTGTTATGATATTATGATGGAAGGTGACCAAGCTCATAGAAATATGTATCGTTATCATATTAAAAAGCCTACTTCTTTTAATAATATTGAAGAACATTATAATAATAAAGAGCGATTGATTATTCTTCCTAGTATATATATTAATAATAATGATAAAGCTATTAAAGCTAGAAATAATTTTATTAATATAGGTTTTGAAGGTCTTATACTTCGTAATACTGAAACTGATTATCAATACGGTAGACGTAGAGCTAATTATATGGAGAAGTTTAAAGATGCTACTGAAGGAGATTTTATAATTATTGATATTTATAAAGAAAAGAAACGTGATTTACCTATTCTTCTTTGTAAAAATGATATTAATGATGAAAAGTTTGAAACTCGTTTAAGCACTAGTCATATTGTTCAACAGGAAGTTTTATTCGATTCTCAATCTTATATTGGTAGAACTGTTCATATAGATTATGGTGAACGAAGTGGTGTTACTAGAGTTCCATCTCATATTAAAACTGTTGTTATAAATGGAGATACTAGATTATAATGTAATTAAGAATAATAATTTTGATAGAACTAAATCTTATTTTAGTTGTTATTATAAATCTATTATTCTATTTACTGATTATGATGCTAAAAGTTATAATTTTGCTGTTAGATATAATGATATAACTAAAAGTAATGAACTTTATGTGATTTTGTATAATGATAATAGAATTAATAATAGTGTTCCTATTATTCGAGATGCTAATACTGGATTTAAGTTATATATTCCTAATATAGTTATTAGACTTCTCGATACAAGATTGCGTAATGCTTTTGTTGTGTCTAAAGATGATTTTAATATTAATGTTAAGTTTGTAGAAGAACGTAATGATTTTTGTATTATTTATCATATAGATATTGAATAAGGTGAAGCCTAGTGCATAACGTGATGTGCTAGGCTTTTCTGTTTGTCAGAGGTCTAAAACTATACAGAACACGCTCGTAGACATGATTCTTTTTTCCTGTATTCAATTTTATATATCAGAATGATTAATCTATCACGATAAGATTTGCGTGTCATGATGAGCCTTAAAATGCGTAATTCTCACTATGATATTTAACATTAAATTTAGCATCATTATTACTAGTAAATTCCTATTATATTTTTATATTTATCTTGATAAACAAAAACAAATTATTATGAGTATTAATAAAGTTACTATTGTTGGTATTAAAGGATTTAAAGGAAATGGTAAAGATACAGTTGCTTCTATGATTAGTTATATCCTTCATGATGGTATTATGAAAGCTAATTATGATACTTGGCTTCTTTATCATAAAAATGAGTTTGTTGAAAATGATGAAATAATTATTCATTTTGCTGATAAACTTAAAGATGATATTGCTGCATTTTGTAATATTGACCGTAAACTTCTTGATAGGCAAGATATTAAAGAAGAAAATTATTATAATTTTAAAACTGGTATTGTTTCTACTAATATCAAAGATGCATATAGAGTTATTAATAATATAGGGGAATTTAATTATGATAATTTATCTCCACTTCTTTCTTTAAATAATAATATTTCTATTAAAATTAGAGTTCTTCTCCAATATTATGGTACTAATGTTATTAGAAATCATTTTTGGCATAATGCTTTTGTTCATTATACTATTAATAAAGCATTTGATATTAGAAATAAACTAGGTCAATGTATTATTGCTGATGCTAGATTTGATAATGAATGTAATGTTATTAAAGTATGTGGTGGAAAAATAATAAGAGTAGATAGAAGAGTTAATAATGATAATCATGAAAGTGAACAAATAAAAATTTGTGATGATGATTATGTTATTGATAATACTGGTACTCTTGTTGGTCTTTTCTATAAAGTTCTTAAATTTGTAACTGATTATATGGTATGAAATTACATCCTATTTTTGGTATAAATGCTCTTGCTAGAGTTTGTATATGTTGTGGTAAGGTTATTGGTTATACTCCACTTGGAAATTCTGTTGAAGAAGATGCTAGTAAGAGTAAACAAATAGCTGAAGCTATTGTATGTAAAGAATGTATAGATAAGCTTGATAGTGAAACTTGCTTTATAGCTTGTGACATGGATAAAGATGATTATATAACTGCTACTTATGATACTTTATGGATTAGAAATAAAGGTCTTAAAGAGTTTTTTAAAGAGCTTGATTCTATACAGCCTATTAATATTATACCTAAAGAACATTTTTATAGTATATTTGGAAATGTAGTTAAAGATTTTTATAATAATCAAGAAGATGAAAATAATTGAACCAAAAGTTGAACTTTGGCAACAAGGAGATGATGCTAAAGCTCATGTTGCTAGATGTGCAAGAGTTTGTTATGGTAGAGAAACAGGTAATGATAAAGCTACTATTAAACGACTTATTAATGATGAACATTGGAGTATGTTTCGTCATGGAACTTATTATATGATTGCTAATGATAGTGATAAAACTTTAGAAACTATTATTATTAATTATGCTAATACTATTGGTTTTAGTTATCATTATGAAAAACATGTTTATTATATAACTGTTAATGGTAATTGGGTTTTAGACCATAAAACACAATTTGGTTATCTATCTAAATATATTGTTCCTATTGAAGATTTTCGTAATACTGAAATAGGATTTCATATGATGAGATATACTTTTTGTGTTGATACACAAATTAGCACTTCTCGTGAATTAAACCGCGTTAGTCCTAATAGTATTGCTGAAAAATCAACTAGATATGTTTATGAAGATGGAAGTATTTGTAGACCTCATTGGATAAGTAAAGAAGAAGCTGAATTATTTAATAATGATAATAATATTATTTTAAATGAAGCTATAAATGCTGATTTAAATGAAGCTATAAATGTTTATCTTAATGGATGTAAAAGAGATTTTGAAGAATATAAAATTCTTGTAGATAAATATAAAATCCGTCGTCAAGATGCTCGTGGTAAACTTCCTCTTGATACTGCTACTAGATGTATTTATACATATTCCGTAAGAGAATGGCGTCATATTATTGATTTACGTTATTATGGTACTACTGGTACTCCTCATCCTAATTGTATTATTATAGCTGATATGATTAGAAATAATTTAATGGAACTTGGATATGACTTCAGAGATTGATAAACTTAAACATTTTCATGTTGAAAATTATAGTGGTACTAATTTCACTGATGATTTAAATGATGGTGAAGAATTTCTTTATACTACAATTAGGTGTAAAGATGATAAAGAAGTAACACTTTTATGTAAATATGTTAAAAATAAACATATTGGAAATTGTCCTGATTGTGTATTTAATAAATATCTTTGTTATGGTCTTTTATGTAATATTGTTGTTCTTAAAGTAATTAAAGATGAAGAAAAGTAAGCATTATATTAAAAAGCAAAATAATAAACCTCTTATTAATAAGAAAGTTTTAGCTAAAGTTATTAGAAGAAGTAATATTTGTAAACATGCTATTAAAGAACTTAAACTTGCTGGATATGGTAAAGGAGAAGGTGGTCCGAATGATTGGATGTATCAACAAGTAATTGGTGGATTTGTTGGTAATCTTGGTTTAGTAAAAAAACTATGGAAGAAATATACTGAAGCTATTTATAAATATAGAACTAATACAGGTAAAATGACTGCTAGTGATTATACTCATTTATTTGGTTATTTAAATCCTTATTATCGTTCTGCTTATAATATACCTAAACGTAGAAAATAATGGCAAATATTTATAATATTACTGCTGAACTTGAGGATATATTTCTTGAGTTAGAAGAAAATGGAGGTGAATTAACTCCTGAACTTGAAGAACGCCTTGCTATTACACAAGATAATCTTAAATCTAAACTTGATGGTTATCGTAAAGCATATACTGTACTTAATCTTGAAGCTGAATCTTGTAAAAAAGAAGAGCAACGATTAGCTGTTCTTCGTAAAACTAAAGAAAACAATGCTGAAAGACTTAAAGGAGTTATGCTTGATGCTGTTATTGCTTATGGAGATTTAGGTAAGTCTGGTAATAAAGTTATTAATTTAGTTGATAGTAAACTCTATACTAAAAATAGTAAATGTGTTGAAATTGATGAAAATCTTAATCAGATATTTATTGATTTAGTTCTTGAACATTTACAATCTCTTTGGGATAACGATATGATTGATGGTAATTTCTCATTTAGTAGAGATGTTCTTCTTGAACAAATTAATGATAAATTTACTGAAAGATATCCTGAACAATCTGCTAGACTTAGAGAAGAAACTGGAGGTTATTTTACGCTTGATGATTTAGATTGTATTAAAGTTAAATTTGAGATTGAAAAATCTGTTGGTGATTTAGCTAATAAAATTAATTTTGATTTACTTAATACTTTCTTTAATCATCAACATGAAATGACTAGAAGCAGCAGTGTTAATAAAACTACTATGAAGAATATTCTTAATGATGGTAGAGATATTAGTATAGCTAAACTTGTTGAAAATACTAGTCTTATTATTAAATAATTTGGTTATACTCCCCGTAGAGAACAGAATTAAGTTCATCCTCCACGGGGAGTCAACACTACTAATCTTGCTAATTATGGAACTAGAAGAAAAAGTAAAAGAATTAATAAAATGGTATATGGATACTTATGGTGTTAATAAAGACCAAGCTGTTAGAGATATTGAAAGTGTTATGTTACGTATAAGTCATAAATAATATGTATAAAGTAAAAGGTAAACCTTGGGCTTATTCTGGTGCTATTGATGTATCAGATTGTGCTACTGCTAAAGAAGTTATGCTTAAAGCTGGACTTAATTTTAATGTAGCTAAATGTGAACTAGTTGGTAAAATGCCTATTAAACTTACTGGAACTGATGAAGAACTTGACCGAATTATTAAAGAACAAAAAGAAGGCGCTCATGTTTTTGGTACTGACATTTATCGTAAGTGTGATAATGCCTTTGCTACCTATCGTACTGATTACAATATTCCTTTAGGTGTTGTTAAAAGTAAATATACTATTGTACAAAACAATGATGCTTTTAATTTCTTTGATGACGCTATTGGTAAAAATTCTGCTATTTGGCAAACTGCTGGATTTTGGGGAAATGGTGAAAGAATATTTGTAAGTGCTAAACTTCCTAATAATATTCTTGTTAAAGGTGACCCTGTTGAAAATTATCTAGTATTTACTAATACTCATGATGGTAGTGGTGGAGTTAAGATTTTATTTACTCCTATTAGAGTTATTTGTCAAAATACTCTTAATGCTGCTATTCGTACTAGTAGTAATTATGTTAGTTTTCGACATACAACTAGTGTTCATAATAAGATTTCTGTTGCACAAGAAATACTTGGAATTAGTAAAATTAAATCTGAAGAATTTGGTCAATATTGTAATTTACTTGCTAATATTAAAGTTACTGACGAAGATGTAATTCAATTTATTGGAGAAAATCTTCTTACTAGTGATGAAATTCAACGTCTAAAAGATACAGGTTATACTATTAAAGATATTGCTTATCGTAGTGGTTTAGCTTTAACTGATAGTAAAATAAGTAGTAGAAAAATGAATGTTATTTCTGATACTTATAGTTATTATTTTGATGGTCCGGGTCAAAGAGATATTCTTGGTACAGCTTGGGGTGCAGTTAATGCTATTAGTGGATATTATTCTAATATAGATAATATTGAAGGTACTAAGCGATTTGATAGTATTTGTTATGGTGATAAATCAAGAAAAATAGAAAATGCTTTTGCACTTGCAGAAGCTCTTTAATTTAATAATTTAATTATATATGGAAGTAAAAGTATTTAAACTGAAAGAAATTAAACTTCTTAGTGGAGATGTTTTAAATGTAAAGCAATGTTGTATGGTTCAACCCATTCTACCTACTTATGGTAAAGAAGGTGATGCTTGTATGGATATTTATCCTATTTGCTATGAATATGATGTAGATAAAGATAGATTTATTTATCATACAGGTTTAGCATTTAATATTGGAGATGATGCTAATGGTGAACCTAATGAAATGTCTTTACGTCCTAGAAGTAACCTTACTAAATCTGATTTTTATATGCCTAATGCTCCTGGTACTCTTGATTGGGGCTATCGTGGAGAACTTCTTATTATTTTTAAGAATCGTACTTCTAGAGATTTAGTTCATGCTGTATCTACTCTTATTGAAATAGTTGATAAACTTAGAGAACATATGCATTTACCTGATAGTATGGTTGGTAATGCTAGACTTAAACTTAATAATATTAGAGCTACAACTACTAATATTCTTGGTAAACTTTCTACTCCTCCATATAATTGTGATGGTAAAGATAGATGTTGTCAACTTATTATTAATAGTGCTCAGAGAATTACTTGGAAAGAAGTTAAATCTATTGAAGAATTAGGAGAAAGTGAACGTGGAAACAAAGGATTTGGAGAAGGAACAGGAGGAGCAGTTAAAGCTTAAAGTTGGTGCTCGTTATATTCATAATAAAACGTCTAATGAATATATAATTATTAGTATTACTAAAATGAAACATCCAGATACAGGTGAATGGATTCCTGCTGTTATTTATAAAGTTGATGAACTTGAACCTTTATGGTGCAGAAGTGTTGAAAGTTTTAAAAGTCATTTTAGTGATGCTAAAGTTGAAGGTAATGAAGTTTATCTATGAAAAAGTTAATCTTGTTTTATTTACCTGATTGTAATGTTAGTAAACTTTTTGAAGAAAGGCTTCATAAAGCTCTTGCTCTTCCTGAGTTTGCCGGTAGGTTTAATCTTATTAGGTATAATCTATATACTGATACTGGTAGACAAGAAGCGCGTAGTATTGGTATTAGTGATGCTCCTACTGCTTATTGTAATGGTGATATTCTACATGGTGTGCAAAGCGATTACACTATTAGGAAATATCTTCGCAAGCTGCTAGGACAGTCATAGATATGATTCTTTTGCCCTACATTGAATTTTAATTGTTATTGTGATTAATCTATCATAATATGAATATCATTCAATGTGGGGCTTTAAAATAGCTAATTTTATAAATTCTCATTATATTATACGAATACTATGGTTAAAATTGAATTTTATTATAAAAGTGCTGATAAAGATAAAACAGAAGCTATGAGAGAAGCTATTGATATAGCTTTATTTGGTACTAATGTTCAATGTAATTTTAAAAATCTTCCTGACCATCTTATTCTTGAAGATATGATACTTGAAAAGGCTGTTGCTGGTAAGAATATTACTGAATATCCTACTTGTATTATATATCGAGATGATACAGAATATAAACGATATAGTAATTCTGTTACTTGGGAAGAACTTCGTAATGATATTAATTATCTTACTGGAGATGAACCTACAAGACAAACAAATAATATATTTGTTGAAGCGTTTATTGATGAACATGATTGTATAACTCGTGCTAAGTGTGCTGATGCTATTGCTTGGATGTGGAAATATCAGAATACTAAAGTAGAATATATTCAAACTAATGTTAATAATCCGAATAAGTTTGCTGTTGTAATTAAAGATAGTTGGAGAACTTATGCTACTTATGTATATTCTGATAGTCTTACTACTGAAATGATTAAGAATACTCTTCTTATAGTTCCTAATACTATTAAAAAAGCTGTTAAAAATAATGCTATTGTGTTATGATACGTATTGATTGTTTTACTAGAGATGGTTGTGACGCTTGTAAAATAGCAATTAAAAATATAACTGATGCTATTAATGAAGCTAATTGTGATATTACTCTTAATATTCGTAATACAAATCTAGATGATATTCTAAGAAAAGAAATTACTAAATTTCCTACTACTGTTATTACTAAAGTCGATAATGATTATAAAAGAAAAGAATTAGCTCGACTTGAAGGTAGTTTTCCTAGTGATTATATTAAAGATATTATTAATAAACTTGAAAAAGAATAAACTATGACAGTTAAAGAACTTATAGAAATGCTTAAAACTTGCGATGAAGAATCAATAGTATATATTGATTATAATGGTGATATTAATTCTATTAATGAAGTATGTGATTATAGTAATAATTGTGGAGAAGTTATAATAGTTAGTGATTAATTAAATTTTAAAGCTATGACAGTTAAAGAACTTATAGATAAACTTCAACAATTTGATGAAGATAAACTTGTTTTAGTTGAAGATACTGAATATAAAGAATTTCAGGCTATTGATGTTGAACCGGTAGATGATAGATTTGTAATAATTACTACTACTATTAAATAAATAATTAAATTTTAAAATTATGGCTAAATTTATTGGTGTTAAAATGATTGAAGCTGTTCCTATGACAGCTCGCGAAGCAAATGACAAAGGTCATAAAATTGGTAATCATTCTTTTGAAGAAGATGGTTATGAAGTAACTTATCCAGATGGATATAAATCTTGGAGTCCTGCTAAAGAGTTTGAGAAAGCTTATTATAAACTTGAAGACCCTGCTGGAGATGTTCTTAAAGAAAATGATATTAAGAGATTTATTAAAGATATTGAAAATGTAAAAGTTGGTACTAAAACAACTAATACTACTCTTACTTGTCTTACTGGATTTGAAGTTCATGGTCAAGCAGCTTGTGTAAAACCTGAAAACTTTGATTTAAATGTTGGTGCTAATTATGCTCAAATTAAAGCTGAAGATAAAATTTGGGAAGGTCTTGGATTTGTTCTTCAATGGGCTAAATATGGACTAAAGAAGTAAATAGTATTAATGCTAATGGTTTATATGTTATACTTAAAGCTAGCTCTAATAGAGCTGGCTTTATTTAATTTAATGGTTAGCTTGGAACCGCTACGAGTGCTACGCACTCTTCGCTATACTCCCCGTAGAGGATGGAACGGTAGTTATGCTAGTAATATTAGTATAGTTATTAATGATAATGATTATATTGATTGAATAAATACTAGTCTATTCCATCCTCTACGGGGAGTTGAGCGTAGCGAAGCGGAGCGTTCTACTAATCCTTAAACTTATAGTCGTTGGCATGACTGAAACCTCGGTAGATAAGATAGTCTTACTACTGAGGTTTATTTTTATCTTATTATTAAACTTAAACATATTATAATTATGGTTGCATTTATTGTTTTTCTTGGTATTATATTTGGTGGTGTTAAACTATTAGCTGTTGCTAATAATATTAGTGATAACGAAGCTATGGATAAATATAGTGGAAAACTATTTGTTATTGGTATTATAGTTTTTGTTATTCTTATGTGTGTTATTGGTAATAATGATGATGGTTTTAATTAAGATAAAATAAATAGGGCTTGTCTAGGTAGTGATACCATAGGCAAGCCCTTATTTTTTACTAGATTCAAGTCCAGCTTATTCAAATATATCTTTAGCTATATCTTTATAAGGTATAATACTAAGTATATTTTCATCAAGTTTATAATAACTATTATTATTAGGTAAATCAAGAACACGATTAATACTACGAATAACAGGTATATTACGTATAGCCATAACTTCAAACTTGTTCATACCTTTATATCTACCAGTAGTATATTCCTCAGTAAAATCTTCTTCAATAAGGAATCTAGCAGCCATAGCAGTAGTACCAAGTAAGTCATTAATAGTTTGTCCAATAGCAACAGGACTAGACCATAGCTTTTTACCTTCAGCATAAGCACCAAATGGAGTAAATGAAGCAGCTTCAGAAGCAAGACGGTCAGCGTGATAAAGCATAAGATTATATATAATACTTTCATCATCATCTCCACCCATACCAGTTATAGCAATCGCTCCAATAATAGCAGCACCTACATAAAGTAAATCACCTAAATTACGTCTAATATTTGCTTTTTCATGTTCAGGAAGAAGTTCATAATTAAGTTTGAAATTAATAGCAAATGAAAGCAAATTCTTACCATAAGTTTGAAATGCTTTAAGAACATCAATTACATTATTAATTTCTCCTATGTTAGTTTCTTTAAATGGAATGGTCAAATAATCATAAAGACTAGTATAACTACCTTTTTCAACAGTACCTAGAGTTTCATTATAATAACCATTCCAACGATAACGTTTCTTAAAACCAGGATAAAGATGTTTATGATATTGCATAACCATACCACCCCACCAATGTTGTTCAATATTAGCAGAACCAAGTTTATCATAAACACCATGAACTTTCTTATTTACTTCACGAACTTTATCAATAAATTTAGCATATTCTTTAAGAGTAAGTTTACTATCAGATTTTATTTGAGCAATTCCATCTTTAAGTTCAAATTGATTATAAATATCTGGAAGTTTAGCAAACTTTTTATCAATATTCTTAATAAGTTCTTTACGTTTAGCTATATATTCTCTTTGTTGTTCTTCATTAAGATAAGTCTTAACAAAATCAAATATAGGATTAGCTTTAAATAGATTATATTTAGCTCGTTTTTTATTATCAGCTTTAGCATCATCAATGAACTTATTGAATTGTTCAAGTAGAGATTGGCTCTCTCCTCTACGGGGAGTATTAATTACTGACATAAGAGCATCTTGTTCAGCTTTACGATGATACATTTCTTTACTCATTATATCATAACCACCTCTACCATTATCAACAAGTCTATGAGATTTAAGCATAGCGAATAACATAACATTCTGCATATAATGCTCACCAACAGATTGAGGACTAAATAATAATCCACGGACTCTACGAATATTTTCTTTAAGACCTTCAGCAGTGCTAACTTCAGTTACTCTATCAAAATCGACTACATGACTAAGTTTAATAATAGCATCTTGAATAGTACTACTATTTTCACTATACATATTAGCCATATAACTAACTGTTCCTTTAACCCATTCAGATTTACCAGATTCCCAATCTTTAAGATTAATATATTCACCAGCAGCTCTTTCCATAAATATGTTACTAGAACCAGTAAGAACGTTAGCTATACCACCAGTAATATTCATCATCATATATTTACTACCAGCAATGTTTTGAGCAAGAGAACCAAGTTTAACTAAATTAGGAGTTTTATTATCTTTATATTGTTCAAATACAAGACGACGTATAAAACTTCTAAGATGTTCACTAGTTCTAGTTTGTTTTTCTTGTTTATATTCAATTTCTCCACCAGCACTAGCTTCTCTATTTTCAGTTATACTACCTTTATAATTTATATCATAAGCAGTATTGCTAGTAATAATTTGGTCAGCAGTATAAAGAAGATTTTTAACTGTTTTAATAGCATTATATCTATTACTTTCAATTAAGAAACTATTAAATACTTCTTCCCAATTACGATTAAGAATATCATTATGAATTTTATTATTCTTTTCAATAATTTCATCTCTAGCTTTAATAGCAGCAGCTTTACGTTTACTAAATTCCTCATCACTTTCATTAGGCTCTTTAAATTTAGGTATAGTAGGAAGTTGTTGTGTATCTTTATTAGCTAATTGAGATAATCTAGGATTAGGAATATCATAATCTTTATCAAAAGTTAAATCTTCATTATTTCTCCATCCAGTATTATTAGGAACATTAGCAGTCCAACCAAGAAAACTAAGAGCTTGTTCAAAGTAATCTTTAACAGTCATATCTTTAGATTTAGGTAAAGCTGGAAGATAACCCATATCAACATATCTCTTATTACTATTAGTAAAACAATACTTTTTCATAAGTTCATTTACTTTATTCATAAGTTCAAGTTGATACTCATTAAGATTAGTATAAACAGTATTATCATATCCAGTTCCTACTTTATACTTATTAACAAAACTACTATATTCTGGATTAATAAGTTCTTCTTTAGGAGTAATATGCATTTGATTAATACGTGGTTCATAATTACCAACAACAGCTGAACCATCATCTTTAATCATTTGCATAGTAGTCCAAATACGAATAGGTTTAATAGTACGAGTATATGGGTCAAAATAATGATTATCTCTATACCATTGTTTATATTCAACACTATCAATACCATATTTGTCAAGAACTTCTCTTTCTTTTATATAGTAATATTGAGTAGTAGTTTCTCTAGTTCTCTTTTGAAGAATATTAATTGCAGCAGTTCTATCAATATCAGTCCATTTATCTAAATCTTTAGGTTTAATAATACCATAAATAGTTCGATTAGGTCTTTCTGCAATAGTTCCATTTTCTTCAATTTGTTCACTAAATACTTCTAGCCATTTATCATAATATTTTTTACCTTTAGCAAAAGCTCTATTTTTATCAAGTTCATATTGTTTCCAATTATAAGTAACATCACATTCACTTTCAATAAATTCAGCAACACGTTTTGCTTTAGCTTTATCAGTACTCTTTTCACCTCTAGTAATTTCATTAAATACTTCAAAACCAGTCTTGAGTTGTTCTAAATCTTCTTGACTAATATCAGCAGTATTAAGAGTTCTAGTAGCATTATCAAAATACTTCTCAAGTATTTTATTAATAGCTTCTCCTACATTAATTTCTTCTTCACTCTTAGATTTATTACCTGTAAGATAATTATAGAAATCAGCACGATAAATTCTAAGTTCATCTTCAGCAGAACGAATAATACCAACATAAGGCATACCATTGCCTTTAGTATATTTATATTTTCTAACTGTTTCAGCTTTAATAAGAGCTGCACGTTCTTCAGGTATTTTACGTCCATCAACTACGTTAAATTCATCTTTAGCTTGAAATTCTTTAATAGCAAGATTAAGAACGCTATTACCTTTATTAGCATCTTTAAGTTCTTCAAACGCCCAATTTAAATCTTCTATATCTTTAATATCAAGAATATATCTAGTATTCTTACGAATCCATTCTTTAGCTTCACGATATTCAGGAACTTTCATAAGTTCTTCCATACTAATAAGAAGATTACCATTAGCATCACGTTGACTTTCATATTTACTAATAATAGAAAGTTGTTCTTTAAGTTTAGAATCAAATCCTTCTTTAGCTTGCTTATCATAGAACATTTCTTTAACTTTACGAATATTAGTTTGATAAGCACGAAGTCTTTCAGCTACATTTAAATCATGACCAATCTTTTTATTACCATCTTCATCGTAAAGACTAGTAAGACTATCCATTTGAACATATATACGTCCAAGTTCTTCATCTTGACTTTGTGTAGTAACATTATCAGTAGCTTGGCTTAGAATATCTCGTATTCTACTATTAAGTCTTTTATATTCAGCAAATTCTTTAGGAATACCATCATCTCCTTTTTTAAGTCCTAATAAACTTCTTTCAAGATTTATAATATAAGTAGAATATTCAATAGTAACATTATTACTATCTTCATCTTGAACAGTAATTGGTTTAAGCTGATGAATAGTAGTCATATCAATAAATTTAGCTTTATTAGATAGAGCAATAAGATGTTCAACACTATTTATACCAAATTTTTGTTCAGCTTCAATAGCAGCATCTCTATATTTCTTCATCTTTTCTCCCCAAATAGGATTATTAGGTTGAATTAATCTACCGTCATCATCAATTATACTATTAAGACTAACAGATTTACCAGCTTTAGCAGCTCTAGTCTTAAGCTCTTTAAGATAATTTCTAAAGTCATTAGATTCTTTAATACCATTAAGACGACCTTCTTCAACAGTACCCATTACATCTTTAAGTATATTTTGCAATACAAAGTTACGATTAGCACGAATATCTTGTATCCAATAGTCCATAAATCCAGTATCTCCATAAGCATCAAATTCTTTCATAAGACCACTTATATAATTAGGATTAGTAGTACGTAATTGAATCCATCTTTCAAACCAATCTTTTCTAGCAGAATGCACAGTAGTATTAGAATCAACTTGATTAACTAGTTTCTGAATCTTTCTAATATTCTCTTTAGTTTTATCATCAAGATTTGTACTATCAATATCAATTTCGCTAATAAGTTTATATTTATTCTTAAATGTATTAGCACTAAGAATAACATCTAAGAAACGATTTTGAAGTTGTTCATCTTTAAGAACTTTACTAATAACATCTTTATCGTTAATAGGTTTATCAATACCGTCAATTTTAATAAAACGATTAATATCGTTAAGAATATTATTAGCTTCAACATCTATATAATTAGCTATAACTGATAATGAAAATTCAGAATTATCAGAAAGACTACTACTATCAAGATAGTTAATTTCAGCATTATTCAGAGCATTAAGAACATTTTGAGCAGCAGGTTGTCCATGACGAACAGCTCTTGAAATAACTAAACTAGCATTTTTAGCAAATCTACCAATAGGAGTTTGGTCATCAACACTACTATATCTATCAGTATTACTAGTAACTCTATCTATTTCATTTTCATTAATTTCAATAAACAATCCAAGTTTATTATCTTCAATATTAGGATATTTAGCTTTATATTGCTGTAAATCATCACTTAAATTAATAGCAATAGTTCCATTAATATTAAGATAAAATTTATCATTAATAGTATATATAGTATTATTCTCAAAAGGAGTATTCATAAATGGTTGGAAATACTCATCAGATATATATTTACTATATAGTTCAGGAACTTCTTTATAACCTTTATTTACAGCTTCATTAATGTTATCTTTAATACCATCAATAAATTTATCTCTTTTTTCTTGTTGAGTAAGACCTTTATAAAGAAGAACAGCTAATGGTTTATGAATATTATTATTAGCTATAATACTAGGTTCAATACTATTATAAGTTTCAAACGATTCAAGTCTATCAATAGGATAATAAGCTAAAGTTCCATCATAAGTTCCTTTAATATATAAATTTCTATTAATTCTAATAACATTAACAGCATCTCCATTTCTTATTATTCCTACATTATCAAGATTTTCTTGACCATTAAAAATAATAATACCACTTCTTTTTAGACTATAATTAATTTTATTATTAGTAAGTCTTTTAAATGTATAACTAGGACAATTAAAACTATTATAATTCTTACGAATAAAACCAATTATATCTTCAACATTATCTTTATCAACAAAACCATAACTATTAATACCTTTCATAGCTATATCTCCAATAGCTATTCCGCCCTCACTCAATCCTCTAAGGGGAGTATTACTTATAAGTCTACTAATATTTCTAGTTCTAAATTTATGACCTTCAACAATAAAAGCATATTTAACTAAATCAAGAGCTGTAAGTTTAATAAGAGGATTGGGATGATTCCAAGCTCTATCAAACAATCTATGAGCTTCATCATTAGTAATATCACCTTGTATGTAATTAATATATTGAATATTTACATTACGACGATTATTTCTTTCATCATTAGCAACTATTTCAATATGTTCAAATACACTACCATCTTGACTAAAATTACGTTTAATCCAATCAACTTTTTGAGCAGGTGTAAGTCTAGCAAATACATCAATTTCAGTTTGTGTAGGCTCAAATATATTTTTAACTACAACATCATCAGTTTTAATATTAACTAATGTACCACTAACTCTACCAACTTCTAAAGCTCTAGATTGACCAGTACCATATTCTTTAATAAATTTAGGATGAACAAAATCACCATTAACAATAGTAACAGGTAAATTAAGATAAGAACTACCATTATTACCTACTTCTAGTTTATTAATAAGATAATCTTTATAATCATTATATAACTTTTCAGTCATTATTCCACCTTTAGTCCATTCTGCTATTCTATATACATAATCAATAAATATAGGATTAGCAGTTTCAAATACTTGTTGAGTAGCTTTAACACTAAGAGCAGTACTCATTTGTAAAAATGCAGCTAAACTAGGATAGCTACTTTTAGATATATCTGATTTAATAAATGCATCTATACCACCACTAATATCAGGAAAGACACTCTCTAATAGCAAGGTTTGACCCCCCGTAGAGGATGGAGCATAAATATTACTATTTTCAATAACAGTTCTAGCATCTCTAAATACTTTATCACTAGCATAAAAACTTTGTTTAGCACCATATTTATCAGCACTAAGAATATTAAGATTATTACTTATATCCTGTCCGATTGAGTTTAACCGATTGAATTGTGCTAGAACATAAAGGTCAAATAAAGCCTGCTGAACACCATTCATTTCCCCTCTAAGACGAGATTTATATGCGTCTGATGAAAATATAAGGTCAGGTGATGAAAATGCCTCAGAAACGCTTAAATTGAATAATTTCTTGAAAGTTTCACCATAACTTTCATTAATAATATCAATTAGCTTTTTACGTCCAGCAAAATTAACTTTTTCACCAAAACCAAGATTATGAGCAACTTCTCTAATAGCTTCAGTAAGAGGATTTTTAGTGCCTTCTGCAAGAACACTATTAGTTTCTTTCCATTTACGAACTAGTATATCAATAGCAGGTTGCCACATAAATCCAATAGCAGTATCATAATTACTTCCAAAGTCAACAATGGTTTTAAAAGCATTAAACGTATAAGTATTTTCATTATGTATAGCTCCCTCTTTCATAACATCAAGAATATGAGCAGTAGTCTGAGAACTATAAGGATTAATCAAATAGCCATCAACATTCTTATCATCTCCAGACCAACCAAAATTTTTATGAGTAATACGAATATGTTTATTACCAATAGTTTCAACATTTTCTTTACCATATCTATTAACAGCTTCTTGCTCACTAATCACATCAGTAGTGTACATAACTTTAATACCTTCACTATGATTAGCTTTAGTAACATTACCAATACTCATAAAAGTATCTCGATTAACACTGATACCTTTAAGTTTAATACCAGATGTAGCAGCATCAAACCAATCAAGTTGAGTAAAGAAATCGCTAGGAGCAACAGTTGTTTTATTAGCACCAACTATTTCTGCATAAGTTTCATTAGCTTCTTTAACATTTTCAAAGTTAGAAGTAGTAGTGTTTTCTTCAAATGCAGCAGGATTATTAAGTATATCAATAAATGATTGAATAATAGCATTAGTTCTAGCAGCTTGACTACTTGTATCCTCCACGGGGAGTTTTAAGTATGATTCGTAAGACTTAAGTCCACCGTCATTAGCAATTTTTTCAACAACTTTAAGATTACCACTATAACCTTCAAGAGTAGCATTAATAGCATCTTCGCTATTTTTTAAAGAAGCTCTAATATTACCTTGTTTATGATAAGTTTTACCAAGAATCTTACGACTAGCTTTATCTACATTATCTTTAACATAATTAATATATCCTACTTCATCTTTAGTATATCTAGCATGAGTAATTTCAGTTGGAATACCTTTAACAAGATTAAATGTTTTAGACATACCATAAACACTATCTACGTCAAAGTCAGAACCAGTTTGAGTAACCCATTCATCAGGAACAACAACAGTACTACCATAAGCATCTGGAAGAAACTCTTTAACATACATAATACATATAGATTGCTTACCTTCAGTAGGAATACGATAACCAATCATAGTACGTAAGCTATCAGGAACTTGTTCAATATTTAATCCTTTAAGTTTACTACTCCATCTAGGAAGTTTAATTTCAGTATAATAAACAGGAGTGCCATCAACTTCTCCAATCTTTTTATATTGAAGTTTACTATCTGTTTGAGTTTGTTTATCAACTTTAAACCCAAAGTCAGATAGCTGAGCAGCATGCCATCCACTAATAAGTTGTCTAGTAATATTAGTATTAAAATAACTATTAGCAATACTTTCAAGTTTACTACTAATGTTAGATAAGAATAAAGGAAGATTGTTAAATCCAGCACTATCTAAATCAAAAAATTCAAGAAGAGCTTTTTCAACTCCTTGTTGTTGAGCATTTTCTTTAAATCTATCAAAAAATACAAAACGATTAAGATTTCTAATAGTGCCATTAGAATTTAAATCAATATGACCATTATCATCCAATCCAATACCAAGTTCAGCACAAGTTTTTTCAAAACTATTTCTAATATTAGCTACATAATTATTAAATACTTTATCTTTAAGTTCATTAAGTTCAATTCGATTAGGAAGATTATCAAGCATTTTCTTCATAATCTGAATAGCAGCTTTATTACTAGCATCAACCATATGTTGAGGAACTTCTTGTTGGCGATAAAGATAATTATAACTAAATAATT
>ERZ834859.742-NODE-742-length-42505-cov-8.996726_pt1 | contig 42505 bp, 41 predicted proteins | sample MGYA00519947_ERZ834859 | MGnify/ENA primary metagenome ERZ834859 (study PRJEB31850, sample SAMEA3708763) | human gut metagenome | biome: human gut; feature: human-associated habitat; material: faeces | place: China | collected 2014 ...
AGACGGGTCTTTTGCAATCCTTTCCGCTTCCAGCATGGCAGCAACCGTTTCTTTGCTCGGCTGCTCTAGCTTTACTTGAAAAGGAATGCCGCCTTCACGAAGCGATTGACGCACAAAGATGTTAAACGCTGTAGTCAGATTCATGCCAAGTTCAGTAAACAGTGCGTCTGCCTGGGATTTTAAATCTGCGTCCATGCGGATACTGATGTTCGTGGTATTTCCAGCCATACGATCAACTCCTTTCTCTTAGTAATTATAGTATATGTCATTTGCACAAAGAAAACAATACTTTGCACGAATATTTAATAATAAATTCATTTAAGGAACTAAATATGTAGATGAAAAGAAGTTTTACAAAACGAATTTTAATTCGTTTTGTAAAATTTAGGGTTTGGGGAACACTCCATATCCGGCATATTGTTCTTAAAAAATAGAAACGAGGTCAATAATGCGGTACAAAAAAATATTTTTACTTTTTTTATTTAGTGTATCGGTTCTCTCTGGCAGTATCTGTGTATCTGCAGCTCAGGTACATGCTTGCAATGGAGAATGGGAAGTTCAGAAAGAAGCGACATGCGTATCAAAAGGAAGAAGAATATGGAAATGTAAAATATGTGGAAAAGAGAAGAATGAAGAAATACCGGAATTAGGGCATGATTATCAAGAGTGTTGCTGTACACGATGTAATAATTGGAAATTTATAGATAAAAAATCGAAGACTTTATTTTTAACGAGAAGCCTCTATCACGATTTAGGACTTCCCCTGTCAGGAGATATTGTGGTTCCAGAAGAAGTTTTACTCCAGGAAGAAAAGTATAAAATAGTTGGGCTTGCGCCGGATGTTTTCTCTGGCAATAAAGACATCATTCATGTAATCTTGCCAGATACTATCAAGCGTATCGGACCATTTGCGTTTGATTTTTGTGAGAATTTGGAAAGCTGTAATCTTCCGGAGGGATTGGAAGGAATTGGCCGCGGAGCATTCCAGTGCTGTTACAAACTGAAGGAAGTTGATTTTCCGGATTCCCTGCGGTGGATAGATGATTTTGCATATAATCACTGTAGTTCCTTGGAAAATATTACAATTGAAATTCCTAACAATGTAGAAAGCATAGGCAAGAATTCCCAATATCCTGCGCATATGTTTTATGACTGCGGGACAGATTCCTTTACGGAGTTTGTTGTAGAGAATGGAAATGATGTATATGAAGCATACGAAGGTATATTGTATGCACGAAATGGAAAAACACTTGTGTCTATCCCCAGAGGGAAATCTTTTGAGAATCATACATATGTTATGCCAGATACCGTTGAAAATCTTGGCGAACTGTCTTTTAGCCGGAACAAAAATATACACAAGGTTGTAATATCAGATAACCTGACAATAGATGGCGGCTCAACTGTAGGCGAGAAACAATCTTACCTGAACCTGGGAAATGAGCTTGCCATAGCCTGTTACGTTTACAGTGATGTGAATGAATATCAGGTAAAAGAGTCCAATCAGAAATATACCTCTGAATCAGGTGTGTTGTATACGAAAAATATGAAAAAAATTATTGCAATACCAAATCATTACAAAGGAGTCCTGCAAATTCCAGAAGGGGTAGAAGAATGGCAGCGGGAAGCGCTGTGGACAGATGCTGTGGATTTTACGAATCTTATATTCCATCAGATAACGGAAATACATATTCCGTCTTCTGTGAAAAAAATAGATAGAGAACAGATTGAGGTATTAAATTTCCTGGTAGACCAATATGGAACCAAAATAACAGTGGGTATTAATAATCCTATTTACAAAATAGATTCCTATGGGCACATCACATAAAATTCTTCATCTGAAAAAAATGTTTTTCTTCGATACGATAAAATATAGTTAGAAAGAAAACGAAAGGAGAAATTTTATTTATGAAGGGAACAATTGAAATTTATTGTAATTATGGTGTGCTGTCAGCCGAAAAGAGAAAAATCTATACTTACGGTGGCCAACATCCAACCGCTGTTTGCTCGGATAAAATGACAGTAGTTATCCCGGATGGCTGGAATGTGTTCCAGAACTCGGTTGGCAATACAATGGTAGAGGCTCCTTGGGGGGTGGGTTTACGGAATAAATGAAGTGCTTCAAGGCGAAAAAGCCCCCTGTTTTTACGCGTTAGATAAAGAAATGAAAGGACACAGGGTAATTTTAGAGGAACTTGAGGGCTAGATTATTTTATATGTGTAGCTGCTAAAAAATAGGAAAAGGAGATCCGAGAAAATCATGAAATACCCAATGGAGATTTACTCCCATATTATCAATACGAAAAACGGAAAATCTGTTTTTTCTGTAGAAGCTTTATTTTCTGCATTGTCGCCTGAAAAAATAGGAGAAAACGAGAGGGAAGGCAAAGAATGTTTTCCGCTTAAAATTTTTTCACCCTATTCCGTTTTCAAATGTTCCATTATTCATAATGGCAACGGAATGTTTGTAAATATGAAACCTCAGAAAGCAGATACATTACTGGAAAAAATACGCTTTTTTAATAATCTGCATATGTCGGAAAAAATAAAAGCGCTTTCAGAACCTGTACAGCAGCAAAATGCTTCCATTCCGCCTTGCCAGACAATGACTTTCCGTGCCGGGAGCTTGAAGGGAAAAACTCCTGCGGTGGTCCTCCTGGAGTCTTCAGATGGGGTATCTGTTATTGAAAGTCAAATAAATTGGCTTACACAGCACTTGCAGCAATATCCGCAAAATCAAACTCTCATCAATGCTTGTAAGGAAGCGTTGGCACTTTACCGAAATGGGCAGTTATCCAGTGCACAGCCTGCATTGGTATCAGAAATTCCAGTATATGTACAGGAATGGAAAGCAGACATTTATCATCCGGTAAAGGAAAATGGTACTACATACTACAAAGGAAGCCGTATGGGAATCTATTTTCAGCGTAACAGCCAGTCTGCATACAGCATTGTGATGGAAAACGTAATCGCTCCAATACAGAAAAAAGAAGACGGCACAGTAACCATTACTGTTTCTGCTGCAAAAGAGAACAGCTATAAAAAGAACACACATTATATCGGTGCAGATGATATGATGGAATGCGTTTCGGAAATGAAACGACAAATAGATTGTTTTTATGATATGTATTACAAGCATGAATTTAAAATCGCGTTAGAGCATCAGGAGAGAAACCGGACCGGTGCAGGGCAGTGAGGAAGGGGGAAGGAAAATATGTCAAACATAATTGTACAGGAAAGCCCGTCTTTATCAGGTGTTTATGATAAAAGATACGTAGTTGTAGATAAGGAAACTGGAGAGACCCTGGATGATGCCCAGGGATACGGTTACAAAACTACTCAAAAAGCTTATACAGCATGGGCATATAAGAACAGGGATAGAAGTCAGGATCATGAGCGGGTTGCAAAGAAAAAGCATATTCAGAAATGGATGAAAGAACATAAGTCTTTTGTGAAAGCAATGGATGCTTATGCTTTTGAAATCGCAAAAGGTTCATGGGGATCGGATGATAAGTTTGATGCGAAATTCGTGAAAAAAATGCTCAAAGAAAGCGGATTGACTCCGGATTTCACAGCCGGAGAATTATTGAAAGTTTGGAAAGGACGGTGAGCTTGATGGACGCAAAATATCCGAATTTGGAGTTGTTGGAATATAAAGTAAGGCAGTTGCTCAGTAAGGAAGAAGTTTTTGTGAATACAGTGGAGAAACAGAAAAATAGAAACAACTATGCAAAAATAGAATTTCACGCAACAATGTTTCCTCAAATCTGGGGCAGTACTTGTACGGGTTTCGATGTAACACCCGGAGGAGAGCCTGTTCTTTCAGGATGTGCGATGACCAAAGAATACACCACGGTATTCCATGAATTACTTACTGATTCGTATGTAGTATGTTTCGGGGACAGGCCATGCTATATGGTATCAGATGCACCAGATAGTTTTTTTCATGATTTTTCTGTAAAACATATGGCTAGTCTGAGCGAAGCGAAGAAAAGATATTAAAAAGGAAAGGATATTGGTTATTGTATAGTATAGTCGAATAGCTTATATCAGAGGGAATTTTACAATGGTAACTGTTATGGATAGAGAAATTAAAAAACGCTATAAAATCATGAGCACATTTGAAAGTGATACGGCATATCAAAACGCGTTAAAGTATGCCTGTCATACTCATTCACTGAGGAATATCATAATGGTTATAAGCATATTGAGTGTTTTTGGAGCTGAATTTTCATTGCTTACGGTAATGTTTGGTAAAAACAACGTAATAATAACAGCCGTTACAATTATCTTTATAATCTGCTCAGTTGTACTTACATTCTTAATTGATGTTCCGGAAATAGATTCTTTTACGATTGATTATTTAAATATGATAGCAAGAAAAAATTATCAAATCATAGGAAAAAATAGAACCATATCTTTCGCTAAAGATGATGAAACATTAAGTCTTCTAAAAAACGAATATATTGTATCGTCACACCAAAGTAAACCTCTTTTGGAACAATATGAAATTCAAGAACAGGAATATTTTTTTATTGACAGTACGGGAGATGTTACTTTGCGTAAAGAAGCTGTCCTTGTAAGCAAGCTGGAGAAGAAAAAAGTATAATGACAACTGAAAGAAGAAGCTTCTGTATTAAGTAAAAGATTTTTATTTTCTCTTCTCTATAATCATATTTCTCCTACAAGTAAAAACGAGAGGAGAAAAACTAAATGTTTAAAACTGAAGAAGAAAAACTTCTTCCAGGAGAGAAACTGGAAGGTATTGGATTTATGGTATTTTTAATTGCTGGAGCTGGCTTGGACGGCACAGATTGGATTGCTTCTTTTTTCGGAGTTTTGTTAGGAATAATCTTAATGGGAATTGGAACAAAACTTGTAAAAAAAGAAAAAGAAGAGGAGGATACAGAATATGTGTGAGGTATGTCATCATGATCCCTGTGCCGCAGGTTGTCCAAATGTCGCTGATCCAGAGCCAGTACATATTTGCTCAGAATGCAAAGAAGGAATCTACGAAGGCAGTAGATACTTCATGGGGACGCAAGGACCTATTTGCTTAGAGTGCCTTAAAGAAATGAGTCCAGAAGAGATTTTCGAATTGCTGGGAGAGAGTATGAATGTTGCATGAAAAATATCTGTTAAAAGGGGTTCCTATAAAGGAATCCTTTTTTAGTATCAGAAACTGGTTCAGCAAGAATAAAAGACTTTGAATTAAAAATATAACTTAAAACAAAAAAATTAAGAACTGGAACCAGTGGAGAAATCTAAGTTATTAAAAAAGAGAGTTTTCGGCGTATGATTTGTGCAAAACCAATGTCTGTAATGAAAAAATATGATATTTTTTTGTGAATATGACAAATAATATATTGTAAATCGAACAGAAGTAGTATATAATGACAATATAAATATTTTAGTCAAATATAAACACACAAAATTGCACAATCTACATCTAAAATGCATTAATATCATATTAATGGGAAGGAGGACATATGGGAAGAACTATCCTTAAAACGATCAAAACACACAGAGGGAAGTATGTGTATGATAGAAATACACATACTGTTATGCCAGTAGATGAGGAAAGTTTTGGAGAATTAAGAGCATATGAGCAAGGTAAGCTGGACGAGGAACATTGTCATGCTCTTCAAAATTTCAGAAGCATGGGTATTTTAGAAGAAAATGTTGTGGAGGAAATTCGTCACCCTGATACAGATTTTCTGGAACACTACGCAGACTGCAGGGTGCGACAGGTTGTTTTGCAAGTTACTCAGCAATGTAATCTCCGATGTGCATATTGTGCGTATTCTGGTAATTACTTTACAAGGGAACATTGCGATAAAAAAATGACATTTGAGACAGCGAAAAAAGCGATAGACTTTGGAATACAGCATTCAAATGAGACAGAGGAAATGTGTTTCTCTTTTTATGGAGGAGAGCCGCTTTTGGAAATCGGTTTGATACGTCAGTGTGTTTCTTACATAAAAGAACAAATGGGACAGCGAAAATATATATACACTATGACAACAAATGGAACACTTTTAACCCCATCCACAGTAGAATTTCTTTCTCAAAATAAGTTTTTTGTTTCTATCAGTTTAGATGGTCCTAAAGAGGAACATGATGTTAATAGAAAATTTCGCACAGGAAAAGGGTCTTTTGATGTAATTATGAAAAATATAATGGATATAAAAAATAATAATTATAAGTTTTGGGAAAGTTTACATTTTTTAATTACATTGAATCCTAAAGTGAATTTAAAAGAAGTTACAAATTTTTTTGATAATACCAATATACTTCCACATCAAATGATACAATATCATGAAATTGAAGTGACTAATTTGAAAAATCAAGAATGGATACAATATAAAGAAGATTATATTTTGAACCGAAAATATATGTATCTTAAAGTTTTGATGTGTCTTGCTGGCATGATAGAAAAGGAAGAAGTAGATCAAATGTTTGGCGCCACTCTTATGATGAAGAAAAGATTTTTTAACAGTTTAAAAAAAGGTCGGTATATGAAAAAAACTGTACATCATGGCGGACCTTGTATTCCAGGTATTAGAAAAATTTTTGTATCTGTTGATGGAACATTTTATCCATGTGAAAAAGTGGTAGAAAATGCAGTTAAGCATTCCATTGGAAATATAAATGATGGATTATATGTTTCTAAAATGGATCTTTTATTGAATTTGGGGCGTTTAACAGAAAAACAATGTATCATGTGTCCTGCTCTACAAAGCTGTGGTATATGTGTTGCAAAAATTGAAGGAGAAGAAGGAAAAGATTTTATTACTGCCGAAAAAAAATTGCAAGTATGTAAAGAAAGTCGACAAGAATTTTTTAATGAGTTGTATGAATATTGTGTTATCAATGAATGTATACAAGAAGAGAAACATCTAAAAGATACTATCATTAATATGAAAAATAAGGTAACTAAATTTCAACCAGAAAAGCTTCCATATTATAATATGGAAAATTTAGAAGTTCCCGTACTTGTCATTCTCGGACAAGGAGAACAGTGTTCTAAAGCACAAACGCTTATAAAAACTTGTGAATTTATTCAACAGAAAGGGTATCATATTCTAGGAATTGGTAGAATTTCTGAAAAGGGTAATGAAGTGATATATAATCTTCCAGATTTCTTCTTTGATGAACAAGAAGGATTTGAGAAAAAAATTGTAAATTTCAATAAGTATGTCAAAGAATTGTGTGACTTGGAAAAACCAGATCTTATAGTTTTAGAAATTCCAGGAGGACTCTCTCCTGTGAGTGAAAAAGAGCACTTTCATTTTGGAGAACTATTGAATGTAGTTTCAAGCGCTTTGGAAGTTGATGCTGCAATTTTTAATTTGTATTATAATGTATGCCAAATGGAAGAACAATCACGGATAAAATATTTAGATTTTATAAAAGCACAGTGCATGAGTAGATTTCGGTTTCCTGTAGATTTTTTCTGCGTGAGTCCAAATTATATGAAATTAGATTTTGAGACAAAAAAGGCAGATTATTTGTGCTTAAAGAAAAATTGTTCTTTATTAAAAAATACAAAACCAACAGACACTTTGGTTTATTTGTGGGAAGATACTTTTACATTAGAGAAAAAAATAGACCAGATACTTTGGAGATTAGAAAACAATATGGAAGTTATTTAAAGTGGGGATAAAGTGATGGAAGAAAAAAACAAAAGAACGGAAGAGAAAATTTATGAAGAGATTCAAGGTATAATTAAAGAATGTACAGGCGTTTTTATCGATAATACGGAAGCAAATCTTCTGAAAGATACCTGGGAAATTCCTATAGTAAATTGGCTCTTTATTATTCAAGAAATAGAAAAAAATTTTAAAATAAATCTTTCACAAATCATTACAGAGGAAAACTTCGAATTTTTTACTATAAAAGGTATTTCAAAGAAAATTACAGAGGAGGCGTAAAAAATACAATAGCAGCGGCTTATATTGTAATAAATATTTTAAAATTGGAGGTACAATATGAGAAAATTAAAAAAGAATTATAAAAGAAAAAATGATAGTATTGTGGCAATGGATCATTGCTGGTGTCCCTGTGATGCTGCGTCTTGTATATGCTCAGATGCACATACACAAAATTACGCAAATTATAAGCAATTAGCAACTAACTCTAGAGCCTCAACACATAATGCTAGTTATTTACCGTAATTGATATTGAAAATATTTTAAGTAATTAAGTTGCCGCTGCTATTGTATTTTCTTTATAAATATAATGAGAAAAAGGAAAAGAATTTTTATATCGTTATCACGAAAAAAAAGCAATGTATTTTTATTTGGAATATTATTTTTCCTTGTAGTTTTTATGTTAGTATTTTTATCGGTTTATCAAACAACAACAGACAGTATTTCTGAGATAGAAGAAACATATGGGACGAGCTTTCGGATACAAATTTATCGTGACGAATCAAAGCCAGAATTTTGGGAAGAAAAAACAGTAGAAGGATTGGAGGCGCCTCTTCGTGTTTATACAGGACCAAATGTAGATGAAACCATGATGGACAGAATTACAGGGGAAGTACCGGGAATTACAGATTATGAGGCGGGTCGGAACTGGGACGTAATGTTGTATGAATATGAATTAATTCCCGGATATTGGAATTATGAATATTTTTCTTCTCATGATCAAGAGCTTTCTTTCGACCCGGAAGAAACGAAAAATTATATGTATATTACTCAGTGCTTTCCTACAAGAAACAGTTTTCGGTTTGAAGAGTTTTATAATGGCACATTTCGTCTTGCAGAAGGAAGACATATTACACCGGAAGATGAGTTTAAGTGTATTATATCAAAATCGCTGGCAGAGAAAAATGATTTGAAAATAGGAGATGCGTTGAGAATAGATGGCGAATCTTTGGCAGTCCGGGCAAAAACTCCCATAGAGTCTCTGGGAACCGTGGAAGCAGAGATTGTGGGGCTTTTTGATATGACGTATCAACAGAGTGTCAACCAGTATACAGATGAATATGACATTTTGGAAAATTGGATCATTACAGACAGCGAGACAGGATATTGCCTGGATCGCATATATGGGGAAGAAAATCACTTATATGGCGGATATTTTTTTGTAAAAAACCCAGAAGATATAGATGATGTTATGAAAGAAGTAAAAAATCTTGACTGGATAGACTGGCAGTATTACGAACTGGTAAAAGACGATTCCATGTATAAAGACGCGGTAAAACCACTTGATACAGTAAAAAAGATCATGTTTATATGTCTTTGTGTCATATTAGTAGCGGGTATTTTACTTCTGTCGTTGGTAATTACTCATTCCATGAAAAAGCGTGTCCGCGAAACAGGAATTTTGATGTCGCTTGGAATCACAGGAAAAGAAATCCGGCGGCAGTTTTTGTTGGAACATCTGCTGATCGGTATAACTGCATTTCTTCTTGCTTTTGCTGTGAGCTTTGCGGTCACTCCGGTGATTGGTGAGCAGATATATGGGGCAGTACATCAGGAGAAGGAACAGAAAGTTTATACAGAAAAAGAAATTGAGGCAGCTATTGCCCGTGGGGAACAAAGTAAGGCATCAGAAATGGCAAAGAACCAGAAAACAGACGTAGAGCCGCCGCAAGAACTCAATACAAGAATAAATGTGGGAACCATTCTGACAGTATTTATTGTTATGATCCTCATACTTTATACATGTGTAAATGGGGTAATTAAGAAAACACTGAAACTAGAACCTATACGGGTGTTGTCTATGATCGAATAGTGAAAAGGAATTAAAAGCATGAGAGTTGCGATTGTAGATGAGGGAATTGACAGGCAGGCACTTTTATATCCAGAACGAATCAGGAAAACTTTAATTCTTCATGAAGGAACAACGGTACATGATATTCCTGAAGGAGAACATGGGACAGTCTGCGCCAGACTTCTGGAACAGTGTACAAATGATTATGAGCTTTTTGATGTACGAATAACAGAAAACTGGAATGCACCTGTACCTGTGAACGATTTAAAAAGGGCTTTGGAATGCTGCATCAGAGAGAAAATAAATATCATCTGTTTAAGTTTGGGAACTATTTGTCTTTCTGAAGCATCTGTTTTAACAGCAGTCATGCAGGAAATAAAAGAAAAAAAAATCCGGGTAGTGGCATCTTTAAGTAACGAGGGAAAGCTGACACTTCCCGGAGCTTATCCGGAAGTATTCTGCGCAGCGATGGACTGGCAGGATTGTTTGAAACCGGGAGAGTGCGGAATTGCCTACCACAATATCCTAAAAAGAATCTATGTAGTAAATATTAAGATAGGTGCAAATAAAAGGGGAGACTGGCGTGGAAACAGTTATGCGGTTCCAGTTATAGCAGGAGAATTAATAAACTGGGTTAAGCTACATGACTGGGATACAGCAGATAAATGGTTAGCGAACCAAATAGTTTCCTTTTCGAGTTTTAAACGGGCAAGCTGGGGAAAGATTTCTGAGAATCCTGTTGTTTCTATATATGGAAGCCGAAAGTATTTTCAGCCAGAAGCATTGCTATCTACATTTTCAGAGGAATTTCGATTGGAGGCAGCCGCACTTGTTGAAGAAGATTCCGGGAAGAATTTTCAGATATTGAGCAAAAATGGTTATGGTGCCAGCAGACAGGAACTACTTTCAGATATGGATTCTTATCTTGGAGTTTTTTTATTACTTTCTTTTTATGAGGAAGAGAACATAGAACAAAAAAGAAATTTCTATGATGTGGAAGTTTTTTGTAAAGAAACCGAGGTCGAATTTTATGAAGATGGGAAATTTGTATGTATAGTACCTATATCTTCTGATATAAAATCCGACATTTGCAAAACTTTGATACAAATACTGAGCTGAGGGATTTTATGAAGTATGTTTTAAAGCAGATTTTACAGATTATGAAAAAGCATACAGCAGCTTTAATTGTGATGTTGGGAGCCTGTATGTTGTGTATGGTGGAGAGCTTTTTTCACCCTCTGGTTGTACAGAAGCTTACAGACAACGGCCTTGTTCAGAAAAATTATCGAGCCATCTGTACATACGCCTGCATTTTAATTGCTCTTATCATAGCTGTCCAAGCTTTGGAAGCGCTTCAGGACTGGCTGTTGCTCAGAGTACGTAATGATGTGCTTCATAAGCTACATGTGCAGGCATTCCAGAAAATACTCTGTCTGAAAATGGATCAGTTTGCCAAACAGAATAGTACAGAGATCATCAATCAGTTGAATATGGATATTGAAAGCGCGGGAATGCTGCTGGACAAAGGGATTTTGTATATGTTTACGTATACACTTCGCATTATCAGCGGTTTTATCGGGCTGTTTTATATTAACTGGAAAATGGCTTTTTGTATTCTTGCATGTATTCCGGTGAAATTTTTACTTTTACAGATATTAAGCAGAAAAAAAGAACATTTTTTTCAAGATTATATTAAAAGAAATCAGAGTTTTTATGCCTGGATGTCCGACCGGATTACTGGGATTCGAGAGGTAAAGCTTCAAAATCGTTATGAAACAGAAGAGCAGTGTTTTTCCAGGTATAAAAAAGAACTGCTACATCAAAAACAAAAGATCAGTCTCCTCGACATATGTAATATGACAGTGGAAACGGGAATACAGGGAATTATGACGGGGATTTATTACCTTTTAGGCGGTTTCTTTGTCTGTAATGGCTCCATGAGCATGGGAAGTGTTCTTGCCTTTATTTCTTACAGCGGAAATGTAACAGGGCCTATTTCCATGCTGATGAACATTAAAATGATTATTGCCCAGATCCGCCCCTCATTTCGGAGGCTTGAGGAGTTCTGGCGCCTGGAAACAGAGCCACAGAAGGGAGAAAATTTCCAACAGGAGTTTCATTCGCTGGAACTGCGTAAAGTCTGTTTTGGATACGATGGAAAGCGTATCCTGAGAGATGTGTCAATGAAGCTATATCGCGGACAAAGAATCGCCATCATAGGGGAGAATGGAAGTGGAAAAAGCACCTTGATCCAGATTTTGCTTCGTTTTTTTCAGCCGGACAGCGGAATGATTGTTATAAATGGACAGGAAGCAGAGGATATTGTTTTGACAGAATACCGCTCTCTTTTTTCTGTTGTCTCTCAGTTTCCTTATCTATTTCAGGAAACGATTCGAAAAAATCTGGATTATGAGGGGAAATACGGGGAGGAAGAACTGAAAGCTGTATTTTCTGTAGCTGGAATGGAAGAACTTTTGACACATTTTCCAAACGGCTTAGATACCCTTGTAGGAGTGGACAGTACCAATTTGTCAGGAGGGGAAAAGCAGAAACTTGCATTTCTTCGGGCGATGCTTCATCCGGCTCCGATTTTTATTTTTGATGAATGTACTTCTAATTTAGATAGAGAATCGGAAGAGTGGTTCTTCACAAAGGGGCTAGATATGTTAGGAGACAAACTGGTAATTTTAATCACTCATCAGTTAGAATATACAAAAAAATGTGATAAAATTTATGAAATAAAAAATGGCAGAATCATAAAATGGGAGGAATAAGCTATGCTGCAGATTGTCGATATGATGTATTCTTACACAGATTACAACACAGTTCTGGAGGACGTGAATCTTGATTTTGAAAAGGGGAAGTTGTATGCCATTCTGGGGCAGTCCGGCTGTGGAAAGACCACCATGCTTTCTCTTCTGGGAGGGCTTGACAGTCCGAGAAAAGGAAAGATTCTTTATGACGGAACGGATATTAAAGAATATGGGCTTGACAAGCACAGGCAGGATCATGTGGCATTTATTTTTCAGGGATACAATCTGATCGAGTATATGACGGTAAAAGAAAATGTGGAGCTGACTGCAAAGCTTCCTGTGGAGGAGGCGCTGGAAAAGGTAGGGCTTTCCAGAGAGCTGTGGAACAGAAACGTGCTGAAGCTTTCCGGTGGGCAGCAGCAGAGAGTTGCCATTGCAAGAGGAATCGCAAGCAATAAGCCGGTGATCCTTGCAGATGAGCCAACTGGAAATCTTGATGAAGATACGGCTAAGGGAATTATGGAGCTTTTGAAAAAAAGCGCCCATGAAGAGGGAAGATGCGTCATTATGGTAACGCATTCTTCGGCGCTGGCAAAGGAAGCTGATGTAGTATGTACTTACAGGGACAAGCGTTTTTCAGCGGAGGTTGGGGAGTATGCAGAAGAATAAAGAAAAAGGAATTTTGTACCATGCTGTTTTATATCTGAAACGAAGGAAATCAAGAAGCGCCATTCTTGCGGGCATCTTTTTTACCCTGTCCGTTCTGGTGCTTGCGGGAATTACACTCACAGATGCGGTGGGAAATTCCCTTGAGGAGCTTCGGAAGCAGTTTTATGCCTGCCTTACAGTGGAGAGAACCTTAGATGATGAAAACCTGGTAACGCCGGAGCTTGGGGAAGCGGCTGCAAAAGTGATAAATCCAAAGAAATGGAGCGGAACAAATACGTTCTATCTTTCCATGAAGGAACTTTCTCTGATCCCGGGCAAGTTTACATCAGAGGGAAAAGAAGAAGCCCATACGGCGAGAATGGTTTCCTGTACGGAAAGCGTTCTTGGAAGAGAGTTTACGGAAGGGAAATTAAAGCTTACGGAGGGAGAGCATATTCAAAGAGGGGATACAGGGAAAGCTGTCATTTCCGAAGAGCTTGCCGCTGCAAATGGCCTGAAAATAGGAGATACGATTACCGGGACTGTGACAGATGAGATGATCATGCGTGCGCGTTCCGGTGTGGGAAATACATATGATTTTCAGATTGTGGGGATTTTTCAGGTAGACCCGGAGGCAGATAATACTTCTCCTCAGAGAGCGGAGACAGAGATTCTCTCCGATTATATTTTTGTAGATGAAAAAAGCGGTATGGACGTTCAGAAAGACGTATGGCAGGAAAAGACAGAGTATGCAAACGGCATTATATTCTGGATTGAAGACCCGGCGCTTCTTACAGGCGCGCTGGAAAAACTGCAGTCTATTCCGGGGTATAACTGGGACAGCTATTTTATCAATACAAACAATGCAGATTATGACAGGGCGGCAGGACCTCTGACCCAGATGGAAAAGATTCTGTTTCTTATGCTGGCAGTTGTGCTTGCTCTGGGAACAATCATTCTTATGATTATTCTTACTATGTGGAATCAGGAACGCACAAGAGAGATGGGGATTTTCCTCTCTATGGGATTTTCCAAAGGAAAGATTATGGGAAAACTCATTACGGAAAATCTGCTTGTATTTGCCGGAAGCTTTTTGATTGCCGTTCCGGTTGTATTTCTTGGAGTACGGCTTCTTGGAAGTATGCTTGATATTTCAGGAGCTGTCCTGAAAGCGGGAAATGTGATGGCTGTAGGCGTGGGTGGTCTTGTTTTCTGTGCGGCAGTTACCGCATTGTCCTCTGTGAAGATCATGCGGGTAAATCCGAAGAAGATTTTGGTCATGGCAGATTAATTGATTAAATGTGAAAAAAACTTGGAGTTTTGCGCAGGATTTTATGAAATGAATTATATCAACACCCGCAGCTTTAGCTGCGGGTGTTTTGTTTCCTATCGAAAACCATCATATTCCCTTCGTAAAATTTTTAAAACGAAGGGAGAAAAATAAAATGAAAATCAAAAAAAGAAGCGGTGAATTTCGAGGACGTAACTGGTGTGCTAAGGCGAGAGATTATGACGTATTAAAACTCGAAAGACTTAAAAATTCAAATTATGATAATGCAATTATCGCTAAAGACATTATTAAGGGCTATCTGCGAGGTGAATTCGAAATTTCTGAGTTTGCTGATTTGGTAAATCAGGGAATTGAGGATGATTACCTTATGCAGGAAGCAGGAAAAGCCAGAAATGACAGACTTGTAAAATGTCTTACCCGTGCCTGTATGTGTGAGCACAGAAAAGCTGAGTTTCCAGATCCGAAAGAAATTGAAGTAGGAGATTATCTTGTCAGTGTAAAGCCAGATGCAGTATTTTACAACGGAGATTCCATTGATCTTGTAATTTATAGAGTTGGAAAGCCGGATGTAAAAATGAAAGGAAGAGGAAGGGATACATCTGTAAACCAGAGCCTTGAACTTTACTTTTTGCTGCAATACGGCAAAACGTTGCTGGCCGAAGGAGAAGTAATGACCCTGCGAGCCAATTACTACTATCTCCGGAAAACAACAGATATGTCTGATAATTCTTCTTGGGATAACGATTTTTTTTCAGAACAGGGAGGCAATATTGTTTACCTGGAGCAGGCCTGGATTGGAGGGAAAGATGTACAGACTCCAATGGACATACAGTTCAAAAAACTTTTGGAGGAATATGATATAGGTACAGAATGTACGGAGGAAGAGTGCAAAAAGTGTGTTTGGAATCCGTCCTGTAATTATATGCGTATGCCAGAACTTTACCAACCGGTGGAAACTGCGAAAAAAAATACTAAAATCATTCCGTCTGATGCACAACAGAGTATCATTAATTTCCGAAAAGGTATCTGCCGGGTGAATGCAGCTGCCGGTTCTGGAAAAACAGAGTGCATGACAGAACGCGGTGTTCAAATGTTTATGGAAGGCGTCAAACCTTCGGAAGTGCTGTTTATCACATTTACAAATGCAGGCGCAAATGAAATGAAACAGCGCATAAAAAAGAAATGTGAAGCAAGGAACCTTTCTGTCAGCTGTGCTGATATTCAGGCAATGACATTTAATTCTTTTGCTTACGAAATCGTGAAAAAAGAATATGTTGATTGTGGATTCACTAAACCGCCACTGGTGGTAGATGATGTGAGAAATTCGGTGATTATTACTCAATTACTGGATGAAAGTCCTGTATCAGGTTTGGATTATATGAATTATTCTATGGATATGCCAAACTGTAAAGGCGCTCTTGCCTGCACCAAAAAAGCCTTCGAGTTCATTAAGGTCAACCAAATAGATCCAGAAGAGGCGAACGCAGAAAAAGAGCTTGCTGGTGCACTTGAAGAGTGTAAAATCTTGCGTTTCTATGGAAATGGAGCAATTGCTTCTTTATTAACGCTCTATAAGGATTATGACAGGCGTTTAAAAGAAGAAAACCTTGTACAGTTTGCAGACCAGGAACCATTGATGAAATATATTCTGGAGCTGTATCCCGGTTATCTGGAGCAGTACGGATTCCGTCATATCATAGTAGATGAATTTCAGGATAGCAATGACATTCAGCTTGCAACAATAAAGCGCTTCACGGAATGCAGCACATTTGAATCCCTTATGGTAGTTGGTGACGATGCCCAGAGTATTTATGGTTTCCGCCACACTTCAGTGGATAATATCCTGAATTTTTTTGAAAAAATGGAAATGCATGGAACAGATTTGTACCTGGTAGAAAACCGCAGGTCAACCCCGGAGATTCTGGAACTTGCTAATAAAATCAACAAGCTTAATAAAAAACGCGTTGATAAAGATATGCTTCCTGTGCGAGATTCTGGCACAAGACCTATAGTAAAAGGATTCCATTCCAAGAAAGATGAATACGAGTATATATCCAAGGAGATTAAGCTCCTCATAGAAAATGGAATGCAGCCGGAAGATATAGCGTGTATTGCTTATAAAAAATCAGAATTGGCGGCAATAGGAGCAGAGCTTACAAGGCAGGATATACCGTGGGTTATGATGAATCCTTTACGACTTATGGATAATTCGAATGTACAGGCTGCTGTATCATTAGCAGAAGCTTTTTATCAGCCGGAAGCCGAAGAACTGTATTTTAATTATCTCAATGCGAAATACAGGGGAGAAATATTTGAAAAGTTACAGATGGATGATATTAAAACTGCAATCCAGAAAATGAAGCAGGAATTTATGAGCATTGATTTGTTGGATATGAACTATCAGAGACATGTCTTTCATGAATACCTGGAAAGTTTGAAAGAAAACGATGAAATTTATGAAGGATTCCTTGAAATGGTGTACCAGAACGAAGACCTGCAGTCAGAGCTGGAGTATATTCACAATTTCTCTGTATTTGGAGAGAAAGTAGAAAAAAGAATGCTACAGACATACCGGGGAGTGGTTCTTACGACCGCTCATAGCTCAAAAGGTTTGGAATGGAAAGCAGTTTTTAACAGTATAAGCGGATATGATAGTAAGTCTCTGCATGGAGGAGGACCGAAAAGAAATGAAGATATTGAGGAAACACGAAGACTGTTATTCGTTTCTTTCACCAGAGCGAGAGATATTCTACATGTAACTGGCCAGTATCTGCTTCACAGCTCGAAGGAAGATCCCATATATAATCAATTCCTGGAGGAAGTTTTCGAAGCATTGGACGAAGAATATCAGCCTGTAGATCTGTCAGCTGCTCTGAAATTGGAACAGAGAAAAGAAAAAGCTGCTTCTCGAAAAAGAAAAATGCGAGGAGAAATGACTCCAGAAGAAAAAAAAGAGTATGCCAAAATGGTGCGGAATGCCCATCAGATTTCTCTTACAGAAGTTATTTAATCCCAAATATGTTATGGAAAAGAGGTGTGGAAGCATCTCTTTTCTTCATCTGGGAAAAATTTATCCTCAAAGAATAGTATTATGGATACATGGAAGAGAGAAATCCTTCCAGAATCCTTTCGTTTTGACACCCGCGGTATTGGCTGCGGGTGTTTTGTTGTATCAGTCTAATGCCCAAAATACAAAAAATGTATATGAATCTATTTGGGGACTTCATTATTTACACAGAAAATACATATTAACTATGTCAAAAATTTCATATCACGAAAGGAGAAAAAAATAATGAGAATGAAAATGGCAGAAAAAAATGTAGAGGTAATGAACAAGATTAACGGAGCAATGTATTGCATTACATCAGTGGAAGATGGAAAAGCATATGCCCAGGAAATCCTTGAAAAAGAACCTGAACAGAAACTGGCAGAGGAAAAGGTTGTGATCACAGAAGCAAATGCAATCTGTTTCCGATTCCTTTGTAATCCGAATTTACCTGTTATTCCGGAAGGATATTATGTAGAAAATGGAGTTCTGATGCAGTCAAATGAAAAGGTAACAGAGCAGGGAGAGCTCGTTATCTGCAAAATGCTTGCATCTTTCCCTGGAAAATTACTGCTTGCTGTTAAAGTCAATGATACAGTACCGGAAAAAGAAAGGAATTGGGTATATTTATATACTTACGAGCCTAAGAGAGATCGTTTCTTCAAGTTACTGACTTTTGGAATGACGATGCCAGCAGTCTATTGCATAGATAATAGAGTCTATTGCGTATATTCTGAAGTATATCATAAAGAATACGAAGAGAATGGTGTAAAAGTTTCAAAAGAATTTGTATCGGATGCCGGAGTGATCACAATTGAATTTGCTGCAGATGGAACGCATACATTGAGCAGTTATGTAAGTAATGTTCCTTTTATTCCAGAAGTTCCACATTTTACAAAAGACAGTATTTTGCTTTCTGTCGGACATGAGGAAATAGAGGATGGCAGTGTACAGGAGATTAATCCATACACGCTTTTGTTAAATGTAAATGACAGTAATCCGGAAATTATCAATATGTATCCGATTACGTCTGTGACAGAAAATCATTTTGACCGAGGTTTAACACTGAAATCTCACAAAAAGCTAATGATTTTTGATAGTTCTTACGGGACATTTACATTTTCTAACGCAGAAGTTTTGAAAGAATTGGAGGGTTACGACTATCTTGTAGACTTTAAGACTTTGCGTGAAGGCCGGAAGGCTTATGGTCTGGTTTTATCAGATCAGGATTACAATCTGAAATTTGTCAAAGTCGTAAAAACTTACGATAGAGGCGAAATCGTTACCGTACATGATTATTCCTGTGAATTTTAATTTGGAAGGGGGTCTGCGCTAAATGCAGACCCCCTTTTGCCAATATATGCTGTCATATGGGCAAAACGAATTTTAATTCGTTTTATTTCAATTTGAGAATATCATCAGGAGTGCATTCCAAGAATTCGCATAATTTTGAGAGAATACCAAGGTCAATTCGAGAAACTTTATTCTTACAATAGTTATTGAACTGCGTCCTCTGTAATTTACAAGCTTCGCATACTTTATTTTTACTGATGTTCTTTTCTTTTAAAAGATTTTCTAGGTCTATATATATCTGCATCGTTTTCACACCTCGTTTTTGACAATTATAAAGTACAACTGTATTGAAAAATAAGATGTATTACGATACACTGTATTAAAATACAGTGCATAAAAGAGGCGGTTATAATGAAAAAGAAGCGAATAGTACAATCGATAATTTTATTTATGGTTATATCTATTTTTTATTTGCAATATGGAAGAGAAATGAATGTGACAAATGAACATTCTGTTACAACAGGAGGTTTCCAAAGCCAGAACATAACGGTTGTATTGAATAAAGTTTTTGTTAGAAATAAAGAAAAATGTGGAAAAGAAATTATAGAAAAATGTAGAAATAATAGTTTTTCATCTATTGATTTTTGCTATTCTTATAGAAAGCCGAATGAAATATATGGAATAGTATATCTTTCAGATTTAACATATAACATGCAAAAACCATTGTTTGAGTTCACGTATCTGCAAAATAAAAATGCTACGGAAAAATATAACATAATAAATAATCCGGATAAATTTGTACTAAAAATTAAATAAAAGTAAAAATTCTTCATCTGGAGAAAACACAGCGTTTCAAAATGATATTATATATACATGGAAGGAAGAAAACCTTCCAGACTCTTTTCGTTTTCCATAGTATTTCCTTTGACACCCACAGTAGCTGCTGTGGGTGTTCTACTTTGAGTGAAGGCGCTTTATCATATTATGTGATGTAAATAGAAAATATAGAAAGGAAACGCTGAATCGCACACAGCACATTTCAAATGAGTTACTTATATTTAGCAGAAAAACCAAGTACAATGCTGGCAGTTAAAGCTGCTTATGAAAAATCAAATAAACCTCTGGGGAACATTGTATTTATGGCGTTGTCGGGACACGTCTGTGGACTGAAACTTCCCAATGAATATCCAGAATGGAGTGAAAAGAAATGGGGAGATTTACCTTTACCTTTAAAGCCGAAACACTTTGAGATTAAAGTTCTTCGACCTGACATTGTAAAACGTATTTCGGATGCTTTAAAAAAAATCATTTTGAAGGAATTATTGTAGGAACGGATAGCGATATTGAGGGCAACGGCATATATGCTTTATTGGAGGAAGCCCTGCATTTGGAAAAATACAAAACTATGCGATTTTTTGAAACCGGGCTGACAGACGCAGAGATTATGAAATCTTTTGGAAAATTAACCGATTTTCACACCAATAAGCGTGACGTTGGAATGACAGAGGCATTTAGGATAAGAAGTCATTTTGATTGGTTAATCGGGATGAATCTGACGATTGCATACACTGTCAAAGCAAATATGCTGCTTCGGATTGGCCGTGTAAAGGCCCCTACACTTAAGTTGGTATATGATAACTGCCGGGAAATAGATTGTTTTGTAAAGAGAATGTCCTATCTGCCAGTGATACAGACAGAAAATCCGCAGGTAGTTGCTTCTTTGGTAGACGAAAAAGGGAGCGGGCTTTCCTTTCCAGATAGAGAAAAAGCAGCTTTAATATTACAGGATTCGGGAGAATATGCAGAAATCATTCAAAAAGAAAAAAAATCAAAAAAAACGCCTGCACCTCAACTTTATAATCTCACAGATATACAAGTAGAAGCTGGGCAGAAGTATGGATATTCTCCTTCAGAAGTGTCCGACATAACACAAAAGCTTTACGAACAATACAAAGTTCTTTCTTATCCAAGAACAGAGGGAAGGTATATGTCCACTGAAAAAAGCATGGAATTTCCAATGTTATTAAAAGCAGCGCAGACACTGCCGGGACTTTATCCAGTAACTATTACAAAAGACGATTTTTCACGGGTACGTTCAGACAAACGATTGTCAATAATGAAGAGGTAGAGAAAACATCGCATGATGCCCTTATCCCCACGGGTAAAATTCCTGACTGGGGAAAAATGAATGAAAAGGAAAAAAATATTTTATCCATGATTTACCGGCGGTTTGTATCCATGTTTCTACCGGCACTCAAAGAAGAAAAAACAAAATATGTTCTAAATGCAAATGGAAATCTGTATATGGCAAAAGGCTCCAAAGTGTTGGAGCCTGGATTTTCTGTGATTTATGAACGTCAAGTCAAAGAATATGTACTTCCGGACGTTCCACAAAATAAAAAACTCAGTGTGAAGCCTCACATGACTAAAGTCACGTGCTTCCCATAAAAACAGCCGAAACTGCTCGTTGCCCCTTTAGAGGGCGGGAACTACGTTTCTACAAATACAGCCTGAACTCAGAATCTTATTTCCCCTAAGGAAATAAGCTCCGCATTCAGGTTAATTAATGTAGACCACGTGCAGGTGCTTCTCTTAGCAGCCTGAGGAATTTTTGCCTCAAGTGCCAACCTCTCCCTTGCGGGCAAGGATTTTAAGATCTCGCGGACAAAGTACCGGCTTCCAATATTATAAGAAGCAGACAGGTCACAGTTATAGACCTTGCCATTTTGGAATCTGCATAAGCTGTAAACAGGCAGATCTGCTTCTGTCCCACGCAACACTCTGCCGCTTCCATCATAGGCAAGACGGCTGGTTCCCCAGGCACAGATACGGCTGATCCGTATACCCAGACGATGGGCTTTATCCGTTGTCATGGCTTGTACTTCCTGGCTTCTCCAGAGCTGGAGCCTCTGTTTCTTGGAACCACGTTTTTTGCCGGTACGATCCAAATGTTCAAAAACAATTACATCAGCGTTATACAGGGCTGTGATATTCATGATGAATTGTGCTGTTTTCACAGAAATATCCTTGTTGATACCTTTAGCTTTGGCCCAGAGTCTGGGCATCTTTCGGTTTCCATGCTGCTGTGCTTTCCTGATCCGGTTTACCGCATGAGCCAGAGAGTCGTACTCTTTAGGCAGTTTACAAAAATGCCTGCCTAAGATCGTGCCATCTGCACGCATGACAGAAATTGTTGCTGCGGCATGGATACCAAGGTCAACCGATAGAATTGTCTGGTCAAAAATATTTGTTTCTGATAATTGGGTATATTCCTCAAATGGGAAATCCAGAAACCACTCCTTCCCCCTCTTCTGCAGGGTAGGAGAACACTTTTTTCTTGATGTACAGCGGCGGCGGATATACTCCATATCTGACTTTCGTACCTGTACGGTAAGCCAGTCCCATGTGTTGCGGATGAACACCTTGATCCTCATCTCGTAATCGCCGGTCTGTTCGTACATAACCGTCTTGTACATGGACGGATAGATATATCCTGCCCTTGGAAGAGAAGGTTTATTTCCACGGCAGTCAGGGTCTGACACTTCCCAATTAGCAAGGTTACTCTGGTAAGAAGATACTTTCCCTATTGCTTCATTGATGGCACTTCTCCGTAGGTAACTTGGAAATTTATAGAATCTCCTGTCGAATGTAGGATATTTGACAGACGGGTTCTTTTTGGTTTGGTGGCACAGGTGTTCCACATATTGCTGGCGGAGCTGGTTTTGGCTAATATTGGCGATTGTATCCCACTCATCCAGACATACTTTAATCAGGAAATCCACGGAATTCCGGTATAAAGTGACTGTTTCCCGAAAGATACGGTTATAATGTTTGATCTTAACGCTGTAGGTTGAAAACAGCCTCATACCAGAATGCCCCCTTTCTCAGACTATCGTATTTTTTGACTGGCGATATATTGTTCAACCTGATCGAATGTCCGATCACTGACGGTAGCTGCAAAATAAGATGGATTCCATAAATGTCCACCCCATAACTGTTTTTTTAGTTCCGGATGCTTTAAGAACAACCATCTGGCAGTATTCCCTTTTAAGATTTTGATTGCATCGGACAACCGTAATTGTGGTTTACAGTCTACAAGTAGATGGATATGGTCCGGCATGACCTCCATTGCAATGGGGACCATATCTAAAGATTTTAGCGTATCGAGAAGATAAGTTCTAATATCTGCCTCGATTTCGCCAATAAATATAGGCTTCCGGTATTTAGTAACCCATACGATATGATACTGCAATGAATAGATATAGCCACGACCATGCGTAGCATCTTTAGGCATTGAAAAATAAACATTTTTATCCATATATTTATTATACCATATGTAACCGTTAAACACAAGAAAAACTGCCTAACTCACGACTAAAGTCACGAGTGTGCGGCAGTTAAATCATCAACCGAAAAGGAATTAAGGAAATTGAATCGAAACCACCCAAACGTTTTTCAGAAGCTTTACTTGTATCGGCAATGGAAAATATTCAGCGCTATATGCAAAAAGGTGAATTAAAAGATATTATGAAAAAGGCAAAGGGAATTGGGAAACCTTCTTCAAGAGCTGCCATTATTAAGGATCTAATCGACACCGGCTATATGGAGAAAAAGAAAAATGGCCTGTATATTACAGAAAAAGGCAAGAAATATATTGAAGCATTGGACGGGCATTCCATTCTTAATCCGGAACTCACAGCTTCCTGGGAACTCCATATGCAAAATATAAGAGAAGGAAATGAATCCTATAATAATGTACACGCTATGATACTGGAGTATGTAGATGAATCGCTAAAGGAGCTGGAACACAAAGATTTTTCTTCTATCCGACAGAACAATAATAACAATTTTATAGAAGGATTAAATTGCCCTTTGTGTGGAAAACCTATGCGTCAGCTACAGTTTGGATATGCCTGCAGCGGTTATCCAGATTGCCGATTTTCTGTTCCACACATAGTTTGTTCAAAGAAATTGACGGATAATCAGATGAAAAATCTAATTCAAAAAGGAAAAACTTCCGTTCTTAAAGGTTTTATCAGTAAAAAAAGAACGAAATTCGATGCAGCTCTTAGTTTGGAAAATGGTCAGGTTAAATTTATTTTTCCTGAAAGATAAATTTCTTCATCTGGAAAAAGTTTATTCTTTGAAAGTGATATTATAGATTCGTGGAGGGGAATGACTTCTCCGAAATCCTTTCGTTTTGGCACCCGTAGCATTTGCTACGGGTGTTTTATCAGGAAGTATACCAGAATCCTAAAAAGCATCTGTTTCAGGACAATATTCCCTCATTGTTTGAATAAGCTATACAAAAAAGAACCTTCGGGTTCTTTTTTTGTATACGATATGCTATAATTTGGACATACTTTCATATGCAACTATTAAAAATGGAGGAGGAATTCGAGTATGGAAAATCACGTGTTTCTCTGTATAGACCTAAAATCTTTTTATGCATCTGTAGAGTGTATTGAGAGAGGGCTGGATCCTATGACTGTTAATTTGGTTGTAGCAGATAATTCTCGTACTGAAAAAACAATTTGCCTTGCTGTATCGCCCGCTTTAAAATCATATGGCATTCCGGGTAGAGCAAGACTGTTTGAGGTAATACAGAATGTAAAAAAAATAAATACTGAAAGAAAGAAATACGCTCCAGGCCATTGTTTTTCAGGAGTATCATATGATATAGACGAATTAAAAAAGCATCCAGAATTAGAGCTTACTTATATCACTGCAGTTCCTCGAATGGCTCATTATATGGAACATAGTACGAAGATTTATAATCTATATCTAAAATACGTTGCGCCAGAAGATATTCACGTTTATTCAATTGATGAGGTTTTCATGGATATTACCCATTATCTAACTTCTGCAAATTTATCGGAGCATGATTTTGCAAAAAAAATCATACAAGATGTTTTAGATACAACGGGAATCACTGCAACCGCTGGAATCGGAACCAATATGTATCTTGCAAAAATTGCAATGGATATTGAAGCAAAGCATATTCCTGCTGACAAAGATGGGGTTCGCATTGCTGAATTAGATGAAATGAGTTACCGACAGAAATTGTGGAGTCATCGACCGCTTACAGATTTTTGGAGAATAGGGAGAGGTTATTCGAAAAAGTTAGAAGAAAATGGATTATTTACAATGGGAGATATTGCCCGATGTTCAATAGGAAAACCAACAGACTATTATAACGAAGACCTGCTCTATAAACTTTTCGGTATAAATGCAGAATTATTGATCGATCATGCTTGGGGTTGGGAACCGTGTACCATAGCTGAAATCAAACAATATAAGCCTGTTAGCAACAGTATTGGCTCTGGACAGGTTTTACAATATCCTTACGATTCTTTGAAGGCAAGAACAGTAGTAAAAGAAATGATAGATCTTTTGGCTTTGGATTTGGTAGATAAAGGGATGGTTACAGATCAAATTGTTCTTACAGTGGGGTATGATATAGAAAATCTGTTAGACGCAGAAAGAAATAAATTGTATAAAGGTCCAGTGACAATAGACAATTACGGTCGTAAAATCCCCAAACATGCACACGGAACAATTAATATTGAAAAGCAAACTTCATCTTCAAGGCTTCTTACAGAAGCTGTTATGGATCTTTATGATAGAATTGTAAACCCAAGTCTTCTAATTCGCCGCTTGTCTATTTCTGCCAATCACATTATTCCTGAAGGCAGCATTGCAAATACGGAAGAGGAGGAACAGCTCAATTTGTTTACAGATTATGAGGAACTAGAGCGTAAAAAAGAAGAAGAAAATGCAAACTTAGATCGCGAAAAGCAATTACAGAAAACTGTGCTTTCTATCAAAAAGAAATTTGGAAAAAATGCTATTCTGAAAGGAATGAGCCTGCAGGACGGAGCAACAGCCAAAGATAGGAATAAACAAATCGGTGGTCACAAGGCATAATATAACTCGAAGGAGAGATGCATATGGAAAATCAACGATACGATGATATTATTAATCTGCCACATCATGTGTCTTCAAAAAGACCGCAGATGCCAATATTGGAACGGGCTGCACAATTTTTGCCCTTTTCAGCTTTAACCGGATATGAAGATGCGGTAAAAGAAACTGCACGTTTAACAGACACTCGTATCGAATTGGAAGAGTCTGAAAAAGATCTGCTCAATACAAAATTGCACGTTCTTTTAGATAACCTGGCAACAGAACCCAAAGTTAAGATAACTTACTTCCTCCCGGATGGACGGAAATCTGGAGGAAAATATGTTTCTAAAATGGGAACTGTCATAAAGATTGATCTATATAATCGTCAGATAAAGTTGGAAGATGAAACGGTAATTCCATTGGATGATATTTTTGCAATTGAGGAAAATATGGAATAACTGATATGTAGCAGATATTTTCTCTTGCGTATATGGAACTGGAAAATATAAAATTTTTATGCAAAAAAAGCTTATTCTTCGAAAATGATATTATAGACTTGTGGAAGGGAAGTCTCCCTTCAGAATCCTTTCGTTTTGACACCCGTAGCGCTGGCTGCGGGTGTTTTATTGTGATGGGGCATAAATCATAATTTCTTCATAAAGTGAAAACGAAAGGAGAAATAGCTATGCAAAATGTAACTACACAAACATCAATGGAGGCGCCGAATAAAGAATATTTGGAGCTGAATTTTGTAGGAGAAACAGCCACTGGCAGAGGAAATAATCAGAAATTTATCATGGAAAATCTCCAAGACGGTACTTTTCGGGCAACAAATGCCAGAGTAGGGATTACTGTAGGCCGGCACAAACCCCGAAGTTATATTCTCCGCATGGAAGAATGGGATAATACCTACCGCCAGAAAATTCAAAGAGGGTATCTTCTGACCAAAAAAGCAAAAATGGAACAGAAAGTTATTAAAAAGCAAGGAATTACCGTAGATGGTGAAGACTACCGTGTAATTGATGATGAGAAAGTTCGTGAAATTGTCACTCGTCTGATAAATTATACGAAAACTTATCTGGACACGAATTACACGGTTAAAGTGGAAGATATTTCAGATGAGATGATTTCTTTCGGAAGAGAAATACTGAATTCTTTAGCTTCTGATTTTTCCAAAATGAGTGTAGCTGAGTTCAATAATAAACTCAAGGTGCTTTATTCCGCAATTCCCAGACGTATGGATAAGCTTTCCAACTTTCTGGCGAAAAGAAAGCTTGATTTTAATGACATTGTTGCTAATGAACAGGAGCTTTTTGACACAATGGTTTCACAAGTACGCTCTGGAGAGAAATTAAATAGCTATGCGGTAAAGCCTACTATATTGGAGGCCTATAATCTGCTGTGGAGATGTGTAACTCCGGAAGAAGAAAGCCAGATTAGAAAAATGCTTCAGAAAAACGCGTCCGAATATGTACAGGCGTGGAGAGTTGTGAATCAAACAACGGAAAAACGATTTGATGAGTTCTGTTTTACTGAACATCTTACAGAAGAAGATGGAATCAGTCATTTATTCCACGGTTCTCGAAGTGAAAATTTCTGGTTCATTGTTTCGAATGGTTTAACTATTAATCCCATAAATGTGGTTGTTACCGGAAAAATGTTTGGAAACGGTTCATATTTTGCTCCGCTTGCACAAAAATCACTTGGATATACATCAAGAAGAGGTTCTTATTGGGCTTCTGGAAATATGGATACTGGTTTTTTAGGTGTTTATAAAGTTGCAACCGGAAAAAAATACGAGGTAAGTTGCGCTGACAGCAGCCTTAACTGGAAAGTATTACAGGCAAAATGTCCCGGTGCACATTGTACTTGGGCAAAGTCAGGCGTTGAGTTACGAAATGATGAGGTGATTGTGTATCAGGATTGTCAAAGTACAATCGAGTATCTGATCGAAATGAAAAAATAAGAGTTTAGGAAAAGGGGTGCAGGGGCATCTCTTTTTTTCATCTGAAAAGAGGCAAATTTTCTTTTAAGGTAGAATATGTACATAAGTAAATTTTATATTTTGGCATATTTACAGTCAGGAAGAGTCATGGCAATTATGATTTTTCCGAGTAGGTCATCAGTGTTAATCAGATATAACAAAGAAAGGATTTTTCATGAGATCAATAATTAAATATCCTGGAAGCAAATGGTCTATTGCACAATGGATTATAAGTTTTTTTCCAGAGCATCATAGTTATCTGGAACCATTCTTTGGTTCCGGAGCAGTACTTTTCAACAAGCCTCGAAGTAATATTGAAACGGTAAACGATTTGGATGGAGAAGTAGTCAACTTTTTTGAATGGGTTAAAAAAGACCCCGAGAAGCTTGCAAAAGAGGTGTTTTTTACACCATATTCCAGACAGATTTATGAAGAAGCTTTTTTAAAAGTTCCGGAAGACAGTTTTGAAAAAGCAGTTTGCTTTCTTATCAAGCTCCAAATGGGGCATGGTTTTCGGACAACAGGAGAGAAGGTAGGCTGGAAGCATGATGTACAGGGCAGGGAAAAAGCTTATGCTGCGAGAGACTGGTGCACCTTGCCGGATAGACTCATAGAAGCTGCCGAACGCTTACGAAACGTACAAATAGAGTGTCGCCCTGCAATAGATACAATAAAGAATCATAATTTTGAAAATGTATTAATTTACGCAGACCCGCCATATATGCTGCAGACGCGTCACGGCAGCCAGTATGCAAAAGAGATGACCGATGCAGATCATGAAGAATTGTTGGATGCGTTACTTTCTCATAAAGGTCCTGCTCTTGTGAGTGGGTATGCTTCAGACCTATATAACAAAATGCTGCATGGCTGGCACAAAGAAGAAACTATATGTTATTCGCAAGTAAGTACGAAAAAAAGAGAAATTTTGTGGATGAATTTTGAACCAGTTAATCATCAACAACTGCTGCCGTTGTAACGCAGCTTCAGAAAGAAGGGGCAATAACCCTCGACTAAAGTCGGGAGTCTTAACTGCATTGGAATAAACTGAGGAGGATTGAGGAGAGAAATGAATAAAAGAATAAAAATGATTTTGGCAATGGGAGTCGGTCTTGTAATTGCTGTGTATGGATATGGATACCACTATTTTTCCAGTCATTTTCTTCCGGATACCTATGTACAAGAATTTAATATCGGCATGAAAACAGTTCCGGAAGTAGAAGCATTATTGAATAAACAGGCAAAATCTTATGCTCTGGCAGTACAATACCGAAATGGTGGCGTAGAAGCACTTGGAGCTGATGAAATAGGGATTACCTGTGATGCATCTCATGAATTACAGCAGATACTCCAAAACCAGGATAAAAAACTCTGGTTCCGTCCTTGCGAACGGGTTATAGAATATGAAGGTATTAATGACATTGTAGATACAAAGAAACTGGAAGAATCTGTTTCGAATTTAAAGTGCTTCCGGGACATGGAAGCGCCTGTGGATGCCCGTATCGTTTATACAAAGGATAAAGGATACCAGATTTTTTCTGAGAAAGAAGGAACTAAACTTGACAAGGAAAGGGTAATGGAAACAATCGAAACAGCGATAAGGAAAAGAAGTACATCTGTAGATTTAGAATCTTGCTATGAAAAGCCGCGGATAAGGAGTGCGGATCTGGAAGAAAAATATGAATCAATAAAGAAATATGAAAATGTTATTATCACCTATGATTTTGGAGATCGCACCGAACAAATAGATGCAAAAAAGATTCAGGATTTTCTTACAGATTATATGTTGGATAAGAAGAAAATTGCTTCTTATATATACAAACTGGGTAAAAAATATGATACAAGGGGCATCTCAAGAGAGTTTCTTACATATGATGACCGCAAAGAGCAAATAAGCGGTGGAGATTATGGTTGGGTAATAGATCAGGAAAAAGAAGTAAAAGCTCTGGAAGCGTTAATAAAAAAGGGGGCTGTGGAAGTACATAAACCGGCATATATCCAAAGTGCTCAGAGCCGGGATTCTAATGACATCGGATATACATATTTGGAAATAGACAAAAAGAACAAACAGTTAATATGTTATATGGATGGAAAACCTATTGTGCAGACTTCCGGAGTCTTCGGTGCTTTGGACTCCGGATGTTATACACTAAACGATGTTCAGGCGGGAGATGTGATTTCTCTTACTTTCGGGCAGGGCATGGAAATTCGTTCCAGTTCGGAAAAGCTTATCACAGACCAAGTATCCGAGAAAACCACAGGACCATTAGCCATTGAGCTGCCTTCTGAATCAGAATCCGATGAGCCATGTTTGCTTATTACAAAAGAGTATGCAGATATACTTGCACAGAAATGCAAACCTGGTATAGCTGTAGTGATCTATTAGCGAATTAAGATTTATCATATTATAATCAGTAGGCAATAATCAAAGAATATTGTCTGCGATTAACATAGAGTGCCCGATGTGCTGCTATCTTTCCTCACTTTCGAGTAGCATATGGGCACTTATTTTATGAGAAAAACAAAAAGCGAATTAAAATTCGTTTTTTACATTATCACTTCATATATCTTCCAACGCAGTTTTCTTCATCTGGAAAAACCAAATAAATGGGAAATGTTATACTTTCAGTAACACAACACATAACCGCCTTGGAAAGGAGAAATTTTATGAAATTTACGGAATTAGAACTTAATAAAGCAACAAAGATAAGAGCACTTCTTTTGAATGTAGAAGAGAAAAGAACCAAAAACAATACACTTTATCTTAATATGTCGTTTTCAGATGGCGAAACTATTATTTCTGCCAATTTATGGGATACAGCAAAAGAAAAATTCCCAATTGAGCGGGGAAGTGTCGTAGAAGCAGTTATCTTTGTAAAAATGTATAATGATGCCCGTTCCTATACTATCAATAGTTGTGAATTGGATGCAGATGGAAATCCAGAAGAATTCGTAATATCCGCACCACTTCCCTCTGAGAAAATGTTCGATGATATATATAATCTTTCCACATCTTTAGGTGTTTACGCACCACTGGTAAGCAATATTCTTTTAGACAATAAAGAAAAACTTATGATTTGGGGTGCTGCTAAAATCATTCATCATAATGTCCGTGGAGGATTGCTCTACCATATATGGACAATGGTACGTTCTGCTTGCACTATTTTAAAAGTTTATTCTGAATCTGTGAACCGGGAGCTTCTGTTAAGCGGGATTATTCTGCATGACATAGGGAAAATAAAAGAACTTTCCTGTGACGGTTTCGGTGGGGCAGAATACACTGCAGATGGAACCCTTTTCGGACATCCTTATATCGGAGCGGTTATGGTACGGGAATACGCAGTAAAATACGATGTTCCAGAAAAAGATGCAAATATGCTTCAACATATGGTATTGGCACATCACGGAACAATCGAACACGGCGCTGTTAAATTACCGGCGATACCTGAAGCCTGTATTTTACATCACCTGGACTGTATAGACGCTTGTATGTATCAATTTATCAGCACCAGAGAAAACATGGTGGAAGGAGAAGAGTTATCAGACAAGATTTTCGGACTTGGAACCAGAGTATATAAATAACGGCATAATAGTTTGGATATGAAGAAAGGGCGGAGAGAAACCGCCTTTTCTTCATATTTTCATTGCCGGGTAATAGGAATTGTGGAGGTGTAAAATGGAACAAATTAGTAAGTTATTGGAAAAGATTTTGCAGAGAGAAAATACATATGTTTCGGCTATGTCTCCTAAAATGCGCACAAAAGATCTGAAAAATCTCGAAACAAAAATAGCAGAATTGAGATGGATGGAGAGACAACTCCGTGCTGCTATGACGGAAGAACCAGTTGACGTACCAGATACAAAAGAATGCCCGGATTTGGAAAAAGCACTGCGCTGCATTGCAAGTCAAACCCCAGACGGTGACTGTTATTTGGAAAGACATGCGATGCGTAATGCAAGTGGAGTACAAATGGTATGTTCCAACAAACCACTGGAAGGCGAGTTTTCCTGTCCTTATCATCAGCGTACATACTCTGTCAATTCTGATGATTTTTCTTGGCTAAATCAGGTAGCAGATATTATCGCTCTGGTTTATCGTTACACACTCGAAAAAAATTGAACAAAGGAGAAGTTTAAAAGTGAGATTAAAGAAATGTAAAAAAGAAAAAGAATTTGGTTTTATTCTTCAGTACGATACGAATAAAGGAAATCTAAAAAAAGCAGCACAAAAAGGAATTCTATATCAGGTATTGCCATCTAATAGCATGGAAGCAAGAGAATTAAGCCAGTTGAGAGAGACTGGGAAAATCCTTGCTCTTTGGAAAGCAGGGTGGGATATTGCTCAAATTGCTTCCGAGATTTTAGATAATCCTGCTAAAGTGGCCTTGGTTATTGCTTCAGCAGAGCTGTATCCCGAATTTTTTGTTAAAAAAGAGAAGAAAGAAATACCAGAAGAAGAGGAGGATTGTCCGTGGAATTGAAAATCCGTGAGAAAAAGAAGCCTTTTCCGGTATTTTCTTCGTTTGTACTCTTAATTGCGGTTTTTGTATGTCTTTATGCTGCTGGTAATTTATGGAGCATTTTTTCGGAATATAAAAAAGGCAGCGATGAGTATAATCAAATAAAAGAGATGGTTATAAAAGAACAGAATCCGGAAAAAATCCCTGAAGAAGAATATAAAATTGATGACGTGAAAGAATGGCAGGCTCCTATAGAAATTGATCATCAGAAACTTTTGAAGATTAATCCGGATTATGTAGGGTGGTTGTATGTGGAAGGTATCCCTGAGATCAGTTATCCGATGGTAAAAGGAAAAGACAATGATTATTACTTACACAGAACTTTTGAAAAAAATGATAATTTCGCAGGTACTGTCTTTATTGACAGTGATTGTGAAAAGGAAATGAACAGTTGCAATACCATCATTTATGGACACAATATGAAAAATGGAACCATGTTTGGAAAATTAAAGCAGTTTAAACTTCCGGAAACCATGCAGAAAAGCCGATATATATGGGTAATTACTCCAGGAGGTAATTATAAATATGAAATCTTTTCTGGATATACCGCAAAAATAAATTCAGAAACATATACCCTCATAAAGGGACCCGGACAGGAATTTATAGAATATGCGCAACATATGCAACAACTCAATGCAATTTCAGAAGCGGCTATGCCAGTATTTAAAGAAACAGACAAGATTATTACTTTGAGTACCTGCACCGGAAACGAAGCTACAAGATTTGTAGTCCAGGCCGTAAGAATAGAACCTTGACATCTGTTTTCATCTGGGCGGCAAGAAAAAACGGGAAGGATTATAGTGAAAGGTGCGAAAGGAGAAGCTGGCAGTCAAAAATACCCTAAAACACCTGATACTGCCAAGCATAAAAATTATGGATCCAGTATGGAAAACAGCAACTGCACTAAGAGGACACATCGAACCCCACAGGTACAAAGACATATTTTTTTCTCTGGAATTTTATTGGTATATATCCAAAAAAATCAATTCCATTGCAGCCGGACTGGGAGAAGATTATTTAGTACAATGGAAAAACCCGAAAAAAAAGGCTGTGCTTTTGAGGCGTTTTTCTGCGATCGGATATTATGTTCTCCCAGAAGATTTATTTTCGGCAGTATTGAAAAAAGTTGAAGATAACTCTTTAACGACCGAAGACCTGGAGAATATTTTTCTACGTATCATATCTTCTGCTTTTGATGATAAAATTCGGAATATATTGACAATAATTTTTCGAGTTGATCTACAAGATCTGGAAAATGAAGTCCTCTGCGATGTGATAAAAGCAGTAAATGAAACTTGTTTTGTGGACTCAGGGGATTTCATTGCTAAGCAGTATATGCAGCTTCTTAATCTTTTTGAATCCAGCGCCGGTAAAAAAACAGGAGAGTTTTACACACCACATTGTTTGTGTATTTTGGTCTGTAATATTGTTTCTCTGTTTTTTGATAGAATCCAAAGCTTGAGCGATCCCTGTCTGGGATCAGGTTCGATGCTTTTGGAGATTACAAGCCGTATGTCAGTAGAGCAATTATACGGTTGCGATACAAATGCGGCGTCGCACAGGCTGGCCTTGATCAATACTCTCATACATGACTTAGATTACCGCAAAGTAAATTATAAAATAGGAGATACACTATTAGACAATGGAAGAGAAATTTATCAGGTCCAGGTAACTAATCCGCCTTTTTCCTTGGAATGGAATCCACAGAAAACAGAGAAGTATCCAATACCGGCACCGAAGTCAAGGGCAGATTATGCATTTGTACAGCATGTTGTGTATCATATGGGCGAACTGGCCGTAATCTTATTGCCTTCCGGTGTTCTTTACCGAAAAGGAAAAGAGGCGCAGATACGAAAATGGCTATTAAGAAAAAAATTGATACACACAGTCATTGTCCTGCCCAAAAATCTGTTTATGAATACAGCAATTGAGGTGTGCTGTCTGGTGTTAAAACCAAATTCTGAAAATGTGCAAATGATAGACGCCTCAAACCTGTATAGTAAACAGAAAAACAGAAATATTATGAAAACGCAACATATTGATGAAATTCTAAAAAGAATACAGAAGCGTATAACCGATGGAGCATATTCTGATGATATATCACAAGTAATAAAAGCTAGTGAAATCTCGGATGGTTTTTTATTCTGGAAAGCTGTCAGTCAGTCTTCCGAAGAGGAAGAAATTGATATTAAAGGTTTATTGCACCAGAAAAAAATATTAAAAGCTCAAATAGAAAAATACGATTATATAATAGAAAAGGAGCTGAAAAAAATTGGAAAGCACAACACCTCTTGGTAAAATTGCGGATGTATGTTATGGCAAAAAAAGCACGACGATACCTTATAACGGAATTCGAATGCTGCGGATTACAGATGTGAAAAGCTATAGTATCCTTGGCGATGAGAAAGTTTCTTCCTCTACAAATGAAAACAGATTATTCCCAGATGATATACTGTTGGCAAGGACAGGGAGTTTCTTTGAACCATTTTTATTCCGTGGTTATAAAAAACCATGTACATATTCCAGTTTTTTTTATCGGATTCACTCTAAAGGGGAGATTTTAACAGATAGCATTTATTATCAGCTCCAGTCTCCGCGTTTTAAAAACTACATAAGTAGAAAATTAAAAGGAAGAAATGTGACAAAAGATGTTATATCGGAATATCCGTTTCTTCTGGATGTATCTCAGGATTTATGCGTGTTGCATTTTTCTGAGTCTATTATCCGAAAACAATATGAAGTCATACGGGTAGTTCAAAGTTTACAGAAAGCGATATGGAAAGAAACATATTTATCAAATCCCAATGTGTGCCTTGGTGATTTGGTCAAGCCTGTACATGCTGTCAATGCAATAGATGGATTGAAGGGAGGCACTATTGTATATAGCGCTTCTGGACCTGTGGGATATACGGATAAACAAGGATTGGACGTAGATTCTATTGCAATTCAGAAAAATGGAGGAACATCTGAAATTCATATTATTCCCGCAGGCACTGTGGCAGATAAGTCCTTATTATGGCTTCAGACGAATGAAATCCCCGCAGAGGAAATGAAGATCATGCTGGCAGCATTAAATCTTAAAAACTATTTAGTAGGCAGTTCCGTTCCTCATTTAAAGTTTGATCATATTCAGAACATTCCGGTGCATTATGTGCGAGGTATGGATACTGCTGGAGCTAAAATGGCACAGAAACAGGTAGATACTGAGCACAAACTGCTCGAAGCATATACCAAACAACATAAAGCTATTTTAAACTACGCTTATGGAGGAGGAAAGAAAATGTGATAGAAGTTAAGCCCGACAACCAAATGTATTGTTTTCCTGCAGAGACTTCTCCAAAAGAACAGCAGAAAAAGAAAATATATCCCAGCATATATGACCCAGTGATACTGCTATTTTCTTCGCAGGTTACCATTCCGTACAGAAAAATCGGTGAAGGGACAGCAGAACTCCTCTTTTTGGATGATTACGGCATTCCTGTACGTGGAGTGAAAAGCTCTGACTGTATCGTGAAAAAAGTATATGATAAAGAGGATACTATAGAAATAGCAGGATATTTTGAGGAAAAAGTTTCTTCTCATGCTGTACCTGTTGCAGCTGCTAATATGCAGGTGTTCAATAAAATTACATATATATTGCTCAGATGGCAGCTGCCATTGGAATCCGGAAAAACGATACATATAATAGAAAGTTTTTGCCCCAATTTTATCAGAGAAAAGTTAGTGTATTGTATTGCGAAAAACTATGACCTATCTCAAAAAAGACTGTTCTTAAAAAAAATATACCGAGATTCAGAACTGGTTATTCTAGGTGCGAACGGGAAATGGAAGATCAACAAAGAAAAAGCTTCGATTGCAGAAGTGCGGGGAATATTTTGGGAATACTGTGTTCCGGAATCCTGGCTGACTGAAGAAGTTGTAATCTTTTCTGTGAGATCATGGTACAATCCGATGGTAAATTGAAAAAAGAAGGGAAACGGAGTGAGCCTGTGGGAGAAGAGTTAAAGAGAATCGCAGAAAGTACAGGACTGGGGGTTGACTATCTAAATATTTGTATTTGCGCTTTGGAATGTCTGGAGGAGACATTAGGCACAGAATATACATTTCCAATTGACATAGCAGAAATTGTTGAGCGTATGGGGATTGGTATTGCGTATCAGCAGTTGAACAGTCTTGAAAGGCAGGAAGTATGCAGGCATACTATTGCCGGGAAAATAGTCAACTACCCACCACCTAAAGGTAATGGGCTTGTAACTGCCCAGTCGTAGTAACGGTTTACACCTCCGACCTTTAAGTGACATTGCAGAAGTTCCTTATGAGAAAGCAGCTGTAGGCCATCAGAATATGCGATATGTATCTTACTTTTTCTGTGAAAAAGCTGTCTGGATACACTCCAGAACCAAGCCGCACTTTATAGGAGATGCTGTGATAAAGCCAAGGAAAGCTTCGAACGGCGCTACGGAAAATAGTCCATAGCGTCTTTTTTAGATTCTGCAAAATTTTCTGGCATATTGTTAAAAGATGCTCATTTCTTCATCTGGAAAGAAAAATAGGGAAAAACAAGATAAAATAAAGAAAAAAGAAAGGAAAGAGAATATATTATGGGAAAAACAATAGCAAATTCATTGAACAAGATCAGCGAATATATAGAACATAATTGGGTCAAGGATACGGAGAGGAGTTTGAAGCTTTGCATATGCCTAATAGCAGCATACAATATTTTATCGTATGGAATCTTAGGCGTTTTTAGCATTCCTTTGTACCTTCTTCTTGCCCCCATACTCACAATTTTATTTCAACGGCTTATGCAGCTTTTGTCGGTAACTGCAAAGAAGATTTCTGAATACATTATGTTTGAAAGGGCTTCCTATCAATACCAGGATAGGCACACCGAATGGTATGACGATTATTATGAGCGCGAAGAGCATCAGGAAGAATACTACAATTATTATGAACATACTGGATCAAAAGATGAATCCTATAATCATTATCAGGAGGAAAAAGAAGAAAGTGAATTGAAAAAAGCGCTGAAAGTGTTTGGTTTTTCTGATATAAATGAAGTAACCGTATTGGAATTAAAAAAGAGATACCATGATCTTGCCAAAATGCATCATACCGATAATGGCGGGACTCAGGAAGATATGCAGGTCTTAAATGTTTCGCGGGCATATCTAAAAAAATTTCTTAATATCTAAGGTAGAGGAGGGGGAAGTATGCTTACGATTATGACTGTATTTACACAATGGTTAGGACGGAAAAAATGGCTTTTTCGAATCTGTACTGCTCTTATGTTATGTATCCTGTTCTTTTACGGGATCTTGCTTCCAATCATTAATGATTTCTTTTCTAATCCGGAAAATGTTTCTAAGATGATTGAATTGCTTGAGACAGTGGGAATTGGATAATCTTCCTATGCCAATTCCTTGGAACATTGAGCAGAATCTTAGAAATTTACAGTTTGTAGTAGAGTTCTTATGTATAGAGGAGATAAAAAATGATTGTGCAGAATATATCTAAAATGGATCACAAGGTAACAATAGAATTATCAGCCGATGAGTTAATAAGAATTTGTAATATTTTCTATATGACAAAAGAAAAAAAAGATGATTTATATTATCAATTATATAGTGAGTTGGCAATTGCAATGGAAATGTGCCAATATGGACATTTAGATAATTTTTCATTAAGTTGTATCGTTAAAGCAAGAAATAGATGCAGTGATGGATTGACATACGGAATATTATCAAAAGAACAGGCTGATATATTTAACAATTATATTGAGGGGAATGATATGCCAACAGCATTTGGGAATTCTGACTGGAATCAAATATATGCGATGATTGTTGGAAATAGAAAAACCGATAAGATTAAAAAGTGGATTGATAAAGTTGAAAAATAAGGTGATAGTGGGAGGCAGCAAAACCTCTCACTTTTTTTAAAAAATATTTTAAGGTATGGGGGAAGGGAATCTTCGATTATTCGATTGCCAGCTTTGGACATTTTGCTGTGTCTGTCATATTGTAAAAGCAGTTCATAAAAAAGAAAGGGGTGTTAATGTGGCATCTGATAAAAGGGAGAAAAAGACAGGGCAAAGCGTAAGGGGACAGCCAAGAAGTAGTTCTGACTTTGGTACGAAACCCCGGTCATCAAGTGAAGGGGCGATTCCTGAGCATAAGCAGAAAATTTTTAATAAAACAAAGTCTGACTCCGAAAAGCAACAGCCTAATGATATAGGTACTCCAGAACACTTGAAAGAGCAAAAAAAGAGTGACCATATCCAAGAGAGTGTGGCTTCAGAAGAGAATCGGATTAATACAGAATGCAACAGTTATGAAGATAAGACCGAGGAAAAATCTTCAAAATTGCAAGTAGAAAATAAAGATTTGTGGCAGCTTTCAAGTGCCCAAACTTTTCCATATGAGTTAGAAAGTTCACTGGTTCAAAATGCATCAATTTCCTCAGAACAATCTTTCCAGGTGGAAGAGAAAAAAATGACAGAGATACATGAAAAATCAGAGCTTTCTAATATGGATATTCCTTCAGCGAAGATTAATACAAGAGATAATGGAGATTCTATTTCTATGACAATAGGCCAAGGTCTCCGGGAAACTACAGATACTCAAACCTTTGCATCAGATTCCAGAAATCTCCAAATCCGGGAAATGGATGAATTTTTGGAACATACCATTTCTCCAGAAGAAGCAGAAGTTCCATTTTTTTCAAATGAGGAAGCGGAAGATTCCAACCAGGGAACTAATCAGGAAGAGTTTCGTGTAAAGGATAGTGGGGATACCATTTCTGTAGCAGCAGGTCAAGGTCTTCGGGAATCCGCAGATACTCAAACTTTTGCATCAGATTCTAGGAATCTCTGTATCCGGGAAATGGATGACTTTTCGAAACATAATTCTTCTTCAGAAGAAACCAAGTTTCCTTTTTTTCTACATAAAGAAGAGGGCGATTCCAACCAGAAAATTAATCCAGAAGAGTTTCGTGTAAAGGATAGTGGAGATACCATTTCTGTAGCAGCAGATCAAGGTCTTCGGGAATCTGCAGATACTCAAACCTTTGCGTCAGATTCCCGGGATCTCCGGATTCGAGAAATGGATGGATTTTTGGAACATACCATTTCTCCAGAAAAAACAGAAGCTCCATTTTTTTCAAATGAGAAAGCAGGAGATTCCAACCAGAGAGCTAATCCGGAAACGTTTCGAGTAAAGGACAGTGAAGACGCTATCTCTGTAGCAGTAGATCAAGGTCTCCGGGAATCTGCAGATACTCAAACCTTTGCGTCAGATTCTCGAGACCTCCGGATTCGGGAAATGACAGATGTATTAGGGATGAAGCCTTCTTCTGAATCACAAGAAGAAGTTCCGGCAGACATTATATCTCCACATATTTCAAACTTTGAGTCTTCTGTTAAAAATAACAAAATAGATTCTCAAAAAAAAGACTATTTATCTGATACAGAATCAGATGAATTGCTATTACATTCTGAGAAAAGTCAGGACAGCTTTGTAGAAAATAGCCTTGAAAGACTTCTGGAAACGCCTTTTACCAATACCCAGAAAGAAAAAATCCAGGATACAGAAGAAAAATTCCAGTCGCATACCAGAGGTTCTGATATGCATGATGGAATTTCTGATGAAGAAGATCGTTTATCTGCCAAGCTTGAAGATGATACTGAAAATGAAACATGGAACCGTTCTACTTATGGTGCAGCCAGATTCTCTACCATGTACGGTGACGGCGATAGTAAAGCTGGAATCAATGTAAAAAAGACACTTGTAAAGGGGGTCCGAACACTATCGTTTGAAGCAAAGCTATATTCTCAAAATACTCTTTCGAACACTTATACTGGACAGGGAATCCTGACGAGCCATGAGACTGTTGGGCGATATGTGGTTTATCCGGCAGTTGGAGTTGTTGTAGGAAAATCAGCAGGTGAAATTGGCAAAATAGCGTTAAAGTCCTTTAATCGTTCCTTGGATTTTGACTATATACGTACAGATGGTATCTTTCAAAAAGTTGTACAGCCGTATATAGAAAAAGTCATGGGAATGGAATATTACGATGGGGTAGAAGATGAGATATTTAATCCCCGAAAACAGAAAAATTTGCATGTCTTGCACAAATCTCTCGAAGAAGCACTTAAAGATAGAGGGATTTCTACAAATGCGAAAGAGTTACGACATTTATTACGTACAAAATCCTTAAGTGCCATAGAGGAAAAAATTGTTCAGGCTTTTATTAAAACAAAGACATTAGAAAAATATGCAAACTATGCAAAGCAGCGGACTTCAAAATCTATTCGTGTAGTACGTCGTAATATTTCGATTGAGATACGAAGACAAATTATAAAAGCATCACGTGAATCGCAGAGTTATACTTCCGAAGGATTACTATTTTCTACCAGAATTTCCCGAATCGCAGTAAAAACGGTATACCGCGCTTCAAAATCGACAGGAAAAGCGGCAAAATACATGAAAAATGTAACGCTTCGTACAGTAAAAAAAGCGGCTCCAAAAGTAAAAAAAGCAGCGGCGGCTTCTTTTAAAACTGGAAAAGCAGCTACAAAAACCGGGACACATGCTGCGAAAAAAGTATTTGCTTCAGGAGAAAGGCTTGCGGTTAAAGTAGGAAGTGCCGGAGCCAGAAAAGCGGCTGTCATGACATCGAAAACAGGAGCAAAATTGATACGGGCTGGTTCAAAGGCTGCTGCCGCTGCCATAAGAGTTACATTATCTTTAGCGCGTACAATTGTCTCATCTATTACCGCTGCTGCTGTTGCTATGGGACCAGTAGTAGTAATAGTGATTATTGCAGTCGTTATTATTGCCCTGTTTGTGTCGGTCTATATGCTGGATGGCTCATCAATGGAAGCTTCTCAACAGCTGGCAGCTCAGCAGTATGTGGATGTCCTGAATCAATGTCATGTGAAGTTTCGGGAGAATATAGAAAAATATTACAGTGATCCCACATACGAAACCGTTACTGTCAATTATAACGATAAGAAAAATACCAAAACATATACGGACTACAAAAATGAAGAAGGTATTACCAATGATGACAACAACATTAAAGAATGTATGTGTTTAATGGCAGCACTTTTCGATTTTGATCTGGAAACATATTCCCCCGGAGAAAATGAGGATAAAGATTACATTAAAGAAATGGATGCTGAGAAACTTGCAAGTTTCATCGAAGCAAATGGTCAATCCGATGAAGATTACTCGGATATGACATATCAGTGGTTGGTACGCTGTTATTTAATTGGTCTATTTAACGGATCGCATGAAGTACAAAAAAATGTCACAACAACTTATTGTGGCGGCTGTGTTGCCGTTACAGATAAAGATGGAAATGTTTTTTATAATTGTCCCGGGCACAAACATCTTACTATTACAGTTACTACCTACTATTTTGATCAGTTATTCAACTGTTCTATCAAGGCTCGTTCTGACGCATTGGGAATGTTGAATATTATGGGTAGTTCAACCGTGGAAAAGGTATGGAATGCCATGAAAAGCGAAGGTTGTACAGATGAAGCTGCTGCCGCAGTGGTGGCAAATCTCATGGCAGAAGGTGGCGGTGGACCTGACGATATTTTACTTCATACGACAGAAACCGGTGGTCCTGGAGTCGGTATGTGTCAGTGGAGCGGCAGCCGCAAGCAGCAATTTTTAAGCTTTCTGGCGTCAAAAGGCATGACATTGGAAACAAGCACTGCGGAAGCACAGATTGAATTTATGATCCGCGAACTTCATTCCGGTCAATGGAGCTTTGATAGTGTATCTGGATGGAATCCAAAATATAACGTAAGCTATGAACAATTCAAATCCATATCAGATCTTGAAGATGCAACATATACATTTACGGCATGTTTCGAGCGCCCCAATATTAATCTCGCACATATGGATACCAGAGTAAGTTATGCCCAGACTGTGTATCAGGCGTATCATGGACTTTCGTCCAGCGGAGGAGTGGGATTACAACCTGGAGAAACAACAGAGTCGTTGGGAATTTATCACATTACATATTACTGTCCATGTTATGAGTGCTCAGAGGGATACGGAAGAAACACAGCAACAGGAGCACTTGCTACGGCCAACCATACTATTGCAGTTGATCCGAATGTTATTCCATACGGATCCAGAGTACTGATAAATGGCATTGTATACACGGCAGAAGATTGTGGTGGTGCTATAAACAACAAAGATATTGATATATACGTTGACACCCATGCGGAGACCCTGCAGGGAGGCTCACATTATTCTGAAGTTTTTCTGGTCAAGTAGGGAGCTTCCTGTATAATAAAAAATGTGGATGTTGAAAATTGAAAATACCTCA
>ERZ834859.750-NODE-750-length-42113-cov-18.807100_pt1 | contig 42113 bp, 20 predicted proteins | sample MGYA00519947_ERZ834859 | MGnify/ENA primary metagenome ERZ834859 (study PRJEB31850, sample SAMEA3708763) | human gut metagenome | biome: human gut; feature: human-associated habitat; material: faeces | place: China | collected 2014 ...
CATATCTGTTTTGATAACCTGAAATGAATCCACTATGAATAATGTAGGTTAAAAAAGGTTGCAATATTAAACCTTTAAAATGTTTTGATGTCAAACCAGCGTTAAAACATTTGATTAGATCGGAATAATGAAAAACTGGGTTATGGGGCTGCTACTGTTATCCTGTGGGATATACGCTTTTGGACAAAGCAGAGGTAGCAAAGGTTTAGTTTCGGGTACAGTTGTCGATGGAGATGATAACTCCCCGGTGATGCAGGCTACGGTACAGATTCTTGCGTTGAAAGATAGTTCGATGGTAGCTGGTAATGTGACTGATTTGGACGGACGCTTTTCTTTGTCAGCTCGTCCGGGTAAATACCTGTTGAAGGTTTCCTTTGTCGGATATTCGCCGTCTTTTCAGCCTATTACATTAACGAGTTCTAAACCACGTCTTAATCTGGGAACAATCTCCCTGCACTCGGATGCAGTTATGCTTGAAGGAGCTGTCATTGTAGCTCAGGCACCAGAGGTTACTGCTGCCGAAGATACATTGGTATACAATAGCTCTGCATATCGTGTTCCGGAGGGTTCTGCACTGGAAGAACTGGTTAAGAAATTGCCGGGAGCAGAAATTGACGATGACGGTAAAATTACGATCAACGGAAAGGAAATAAAGAAAATAATGATCGACGGCAAGGAGTTTTTTGCCGATGATCCTAATATCGCCATGAAGAACCTGCCGGTTAATATCATCGATAAGATACGTGCCTATGAAAAACAGTCGGATATGGCACGAATGACTGGTGTGGACGATGGAGAAGAGGAAACGGTGCTCGACCTGAGTGTGAAGCCCGGAATGAATCAGGGATGGATTGGTAATACCGATCTGGCTGCCGGTACGAAAGACCGTTATAGCGGAAAGGTGATGATCAATCATTTCCGCAACAAGAACCAGCTGACTGCCATCGGTTCGGTCAATAACGTAAATGACAATGCTTTTCCCGGTGGAGGTGGAGGATTCCGTAAGGGAGGAAACGGTCTGACTGCTGTGAAAATGGCAGGTGTGAACTTTGCCACTGAAACAGAAAAGTTGAAGACTGAAGGAAGTGTCAACTTTAATTATAAGGATGCTGATATTGTCAGTAAACAGGCATCCGAAACTTTTGTATCATCGGAAAGCAGTTCTTTTAAAAACGCGTTAGACCATTCTCGCAATAAAACGACCAAGCTGGTGGCAGATGCCTTTATCGAGTGGAAACCGGATACTATGACTACTTTTGTATTCCGTCCTCGTTTCAGCTATGGTAAGACCGACAATACCAACGGACAGAACTCTTATACATTCAGTCAGGATCCTGGATATACAACCGATGAACTTTTCGGTACGGACGACTTGACTTCGCTGGTTTCCGAAGAAGATATTATCAATACGGTGCTGAAGAATACACTGAAAAAAGGTGATGACCTGACTGTAGGAGGTTCGGTGCTCGTGAACCGGAGATTAGGCAAGCTTGGCCGGAATATTACATTCCGTGGAAAATATAATTACACCAATAGCAGCAGTGAACAGTTTTCTACATCGGAAACAGAGTATTTCCAGAAAACTCCGGAAGAACGTATGGAAATATTGAACCGCTATATTACAACTCCTACAAAGAGCTACGATTATAGTGCGCGTCTGACGTACAGTGAACCGATTTTTACCGGGGGATTTTTGCAGTTCAGCTACAATTTCCAGTATAAACACTCTACCACAGATAATTCTACATTCGATATGGGTGACAACTGGACGATTGGTGACGGAGTGAATGAAAGTAATCCGGGAGTGCTCAACAACGACTTGAGCAAGAGTGCAGCCTATAATTATTATAATCACCAGATGGATGTTACTTTCCGCTGGATACGTGAGAAGATGCGCTTGAATGCGGGAGTCAGCTTCCAGCCTCAGAAGTCGGATCTTTCTTATAAGAAAGGTGATCTGGATACAACGACTGTCAGAAATGTATTTAATTTTACTCCGACATTCGATTTCCGCTATAATTTCTCAAAAACCAGTCAGTTGCGCTTGCGTTATCGCGGACAGGCTTCTCAGCCGAACATGGTAGATTTGCTGCCTATCTCCGATAATACAGACCCGCTTAATATTCAGAACGGTAATCCAGGACTGAAGCCGACATTTACAAATGAATTGCGTGCCGAATATAATTTCTTTAATACGGAAAAACAACGGGGAATGTTTTCATTTTTCCGTTACCAGAATATCATGAACAATATAAGCGACCGCAAAGTCTACGATTCGGAAACCGGTGGATATGTTACTACTCCTGAAAATATTAACGGAAACTGGAACCTGATCGGAATGGTGGGAACCAACATTGCCTTGAGAAACAAGAAATATACCATCAATACGTTTACCAGAGCAAATTACCAGAATATGGTGAGCTATATAAGCGAGAAGGATCTTGTTTCTGATACAGACAAGAATATTACCAAACGCTTGTCGCTGGGTGAACGCTTAAGAGGTACGTACCGTAATGACTGGTGGGAGTTCTCTCTAAATGGCTCACTCGATTATACCCATTCGAGAAACAGTTATCAGGAAAGCAACAATCTGGATACTTACCAGTTTGCTTATGGAGCCAGCACCAATGTGCGTTTGCCGTGGAATATGTCCATTTCTACAGATTTGTCGCAGAACTCCCGCAGAGGATATGCCGAGTCGAGTATGAATACCGATGAACTGATCTGGAACGCTCAGATTTCTCAGGACTTTTTGAAGGGAAATGCTGCTACCGTAAGTATTCAGTTCTATGATATATTGAGAAACCAGAGCAATATCAGTCGTGTAATTACGGCTGCTATGCGTCAGGATACTGAGTATAATGCTATTTATAGCTATTGCATGGTACATTTCATCTATCGTCTGAACCTGTTCGGCGGTAAGGGAGCTGGTAAGGGAGGTCCCGGCTTTGTGCCTCCCGGACCTGGCGGACGTCATGGAGGATTTGGTGGTCCTCCCCATCGCCGGTTTTAAATAATATTCGAAAACGGAGATTCGCATAATGGCGGATACTCCGTTTTTTGTTCGTATCGGTTGGGTTGCCAGTGAATCTTTGTAAGGGAAATATTTTAAACAATTTTAGACTCCCTCCGATTTTCATGTTTGCGGAATCATTTAATTTTTCCTATTTTTGTCCGAATAGCAGAAATTTAGTATGAGAAAATCTTTTTATATCCTTTTGCTTTTGTTCGTCAGTGCTTTAGCTCAGGCACAAATGAACTGTACGTTTACTCATTATTCTCAGGAGAATGGTCTGTCCGAGAATTCGGTAATGGATATGGTACAGGATCACGACGGTATGATATGGTTTGCAACGTGGGATGGAATCAATCGCTTCAATGGCTACGACTTTAAGGTTTATAAGGCCCGTAAGGAAAACGATATGCGATGGAGTTCCAATCGTGTAGACCATTTGCAGGTCGACAAGTATGGAGATGTATGGTGCATTACTTACGATGGGAAGGCATTCCGTTTCGATAAGCGGATGGAAGCGTTTACCGAAGTTGCAGCAAATGGGGCTGAAAAAGACTTGGTTATAACTTCTATCTTGCCGTTGGATAATGGAACTGTATGGCTGCTTACTGATAAAAACGGAGGTATCAGAGTGGTGCCTGACAGGAAAACCGGAACACTTGCTTCGAAAGTTTATTTGTCTACTGCTTCAAAAGAAAAAGGTACTGCTATCAAGACTGTTTTTTTAGATAAGAAAAACAGAGAGTGGCTGCTTACAAAAGATGGATTGCTTTGCATCGAAGGTAATAATGGAAAGCAGACTCCTTTTTTTGTAAATACGCATCCTGAATCCGGACGGCCTAACCAGTCTTTTTTTTCGGCTGCATTCGTTAACGGACACGTATATTTTACCTCTAATAAAGGACGGGTATGGAAATACTCGCTGAAGGATGAAACATTCGAGTTGAAAGACCTGGGCTTGCAGGACGATGTGATAAGCATACGGGAATTGTCTGGAGGAAAGGTCATTATGGCTACCCGCCGGTCGGGCTTTGTTGTGGGAGATGCAGCGCTCGAATCACTGAAGTATTACGGTCTGAAAAATGAATTTGATTTTTCTCAGCATCCGATACGGTCAATATATGTCGACAGTCATAATGAGGTCTGGTTCGAAGTAAACAAGATTGGTACGGTCTGTCATTTTAATCCGTCGACGGAGGTGTTCAAGGTGGAACAGGTTCCGGTTGAAAAAGAACCGGGTGATGCTCCAAAGTTTGCTGTCTGCGAGGATAAGCAAGGCAATCTGTGGGTACATCCGGTAGGAGGAGGACTGTCTTGGTTCGACAGAGAAAATAATGAGCTGAAGCCTTTCTATAATGAAGTGGGAACAGATGCATGGCGCTTCTCAAACAAACTTCATGCTATGATGCTCGACCATCAGGGTAATTTATGGCTGGGCACTCATTCCAAAGGACTGGATAAGGTTACATTCTTCAAAAACGAATTCCAGTTGATTAAGCCGCAGAATTGTAAGTACGATACCAATGCCAATCAGGTACGTTCGCTTTGTCAGGATTCCCGTAAGCAGTTGTGGATAGGTACACGTAATAGTAAAGTTTCTGTGTATTCTCTTGACTTCCAGTTGCAGGGTTATCTTACAGTCGACGGACGCATATCACTTACTGGTGCTCCTTTCAGAGGATCTGCCTATAAGATAATAGAGGATTCGAAAAAAAATATCTGGATTGCTACGAAAGGAAACGGAATCGTTCAGCTGATACCGCAGGGAAGCGGATATAAGATGCTTCATTATACTTACGATGCCAACGATATCTATAGCCTGAGTCATAACAATGTGTACGACTTGTGTGAAGACAGCTACGGTCGTATCTGGGTTGTTACTTTCGGTGGAGGTATCGATTACATCGAAAAGGAGAGCGATGGAAGTGTCCGTTTTATAAACTCGCGCAATAATCTGAAATCGTATCCAATGGAACGTTGCTATAAGGCACGTCGTATGTTGCTTGACAAAAAAGGTATGCTGTGGGTAGCTACTTCCAATGGACTGCTGGCTTTCAGTGAAAAGTTCGAACGTCCCGATACGATTGATTTTCATTTGTTCGTGTGCATGCCTAATAAGCGTGAAGTGTTAAGCTGCAACGATATATACGATATCTTGCTTACACACGACGGACGTCTGTTTTTTGCTACTTTCGGTGGAGGACTGAACGAGCTTAAGAGCCTTGATAAAAAAGGTAACGCCCTGTTTACTTCGTATTCGGCAAAAGACGGACTTCCTACCGATGTACTTTCTTCACTTGCCGAAGATACGAAAGGAGATATATGGATTGGTTCGGAAAGCGGTCTGAGCAAGATGGATATTGTCAACCATCATTTTGATAATTATCTGAAGCAGGAGATAGGAGAGGAGCTTTCGTTTGAAGAAAGTACGGCAATACGTGCCGAAGACGGACGCTTGCTGTTCGGAACAAACAGAGGACTTTTGTGCTTTACTCCTGAATTGATACGGAAAAACTCTTATGTGCCTGGCATTGTATTGTCGGGCTTGAAGATAGCCAATAAAGATGTTGTTCCTAGACCGGAATCCGTATTGCCTGAGTCTTTGAACAGTTTGTCGCATTTGTATTTGTCGCATAAGGAAAACACCGTAACGCTTTCTTTTGCTGCTCTGGATATGAGTTTCCCGGAAAATGTAAAGTATGCCTATATGCTCGACGGGTTCGATAAGGAGTGGAATTATGTGGGTAAACAGCGTACGGCTACTTATACAAACCTGCCGAAAGGTAATTATGTCTTTCGTGTGAAGTCGACCAACGGAGCCGGTATCTGGGTGGAGAACGAACGTGCCTTGCGGATAACCGTCAAGCCTTCGTTTTGGGAAACTCCTTATGCCTATGTGATTTACACATTAGGCTTTATGCTGATTCTGCTGGTTGGAGCCTATACACTTTTCGTTATTTACCGGTTGAAACATGAGGTGTCTGTCGAACAGCAGGTAACGGACATGAAGCTCCGCTTCTTTACCAATATCTCTCATGAACTCCGTACACCGCTTACCTTGATAGAGGGACCGCTGGAATATATCTTGAAACGTTCGGATTTAAGTAAGGACGTACGCGAACAGTTGCAGGTGGTAGAACGCAATACACATCGGATGCTGAGACTTGTCAATCAGATTCTGGATTTCCGTAAGATACAGAATCACAAGATGAAACTGTGCATCGAACAGATTGATATCGTCGCGTTTGTACATAAGATTATGGAGAATTTTGAATCCATAGCCGAGTCGAACAAGATTGATTTTATTTTCGAAACCGAACAGCCTAAGCTCAAGTTGTGGGTAGACGCTGACAAGGTAGAGAAAATAGTCTTCAATTTGCTGTCGAATGCATTCAAGTATACGCAGCCCGGAAAAACCATTACCGTATTTATCCATGAAAATGAAGATACGGTTACCGTAGGAGTGCAGGATCAGGGTATAGGTATTTCTGAAAATAAGAAGGCTTCACTGTTTGTACGTTTTGAAACCCTGCTCGATAAGAACCTGTTCAATCCGAACAGTTCTGGCATCGGACTTTCGCTTGTGAAAGAACTGGTGGAAATGCATCATGCCAGCATACATGTAGACAGTAAGGAAGGAGAAGGAAGTTGCTTTAGCGTAGACTTCCTGAAGGGAAAAGACCATTACGGTGAGAATGCCGAATTTGTCTTGTCGGATAACGTGGAAATAATCGGTGAAGCATCCAAGCATTCCTTACCTGTGGATGTCGAAACTCCTGCCGTAGCTGTACCGGAGGATAAGCCGGAAGCTGTTCCTGCTGCTGATGAGGCTGACAAGGCATCGGTTTCTGAAACAAAGACAATGCTGCTCATAGAAGACAATCTGGAGTTGCGCTTCTTCTTGCGGAGCATTTTCAGCCAGCGTTTCCGTATTATAGAAGCTGCCAACGGAGTGGAAGGACTGGAGAAAGCCATTAAGTATGTGCCCGATATCATAATCAGCGATATTATGATGCCCGAGAAGGACGGAATAACTCTGGTGAAGGAACTGAGGGAGGAACTGACTACCAGCCATATTCCAATCGTATTGCTTACTGCAAAGACCGATATGGATACCAAGTTGCAGAGTCTGGAACTGGGGGCCGACAGTTATATCACCAAACCGTTCAGTGCCACTTACCTCGAAGCACGTGTTGATAATCTGCTGGCACGCCGTCAGAAGTTGCGTCAGTTCTATTGCGACCACCTGATGGATATCAATCCTCCGAAAGTGGAAAATGAGGAAGAAGAGGTAGATGTCATGTCGCAGCAGGACCGTCGTTTCCTGGAGCAGCTGACAAACTTTATGGAACGGAATATCGACAATGGAGAACTTGTTGTAGACGATCTGGTGCATGAAATGGCTGTGAGCCGTTCAGTCTTCTTCAAGAAGCTAAAATCATTGACCGGACTTGCTCCAATAGAATTTATCAAGGAAATGCGTGTGAAGCGTGCTGCCCAGCTTATCGAGACTGGAGAGTTTAACATGACACAGATTTCGTATATGGTGGGAATCAACGATCCGCGTTACTTCAGCAAGTGCTTCAAGCAACGCTTTGGCATGACTCCTACCGAATACCGTGAAAAGCAGAAAAACAAATAATTGAGATTTTTTTATCGGGGAACCTTTCCGGAAATTTGTACAAAAGCAAAAGGATATTGTACAAATTTCCGGATTTTTTGTACAAAAAATAAAATTTTTTGTTGATAAGTTTTGGCTATTTAGCCTGTTTTTACTTATTGATTTTAGCATATTTTCATTAGAGAAAGATTAGTTTAATTAGGAAAAAAACTTTTTTTTTGTATGTTTTTTATATAGAGAATAATTATATTTGTTGTGCTTTTATAAATGGATATGTAAAGTTCTTAACAAGTCAAAGAAGCTTTTTGAGGAGTAAGTATTAACCTAATTAGTGAAAAGGCATGACACTCTTGTATAAAAATGAACATATTTCGTGTACTAATTATGCGGAAGAATTCAATAAAGTTTTTACGTTGATGGAGATTCCCGAAGGGCATACTGTGGAACGTCGGTTTCTTAATACAACTTTTTTGGTTATTTTGTTACAAGGAGATATTGAGATAAGATATGAAATAGATAAATATTTTACTCCTCAATTGGGGTATATGTTTTTACTTCCAAGAAATAAACAAATAACGACCTTTGCTCGGAAAGCTACTATCTTATTATTATGTTCGTTTGCAAACGATTTGAAGTTGTGCTCGCGTTTTTCCATTCAACAGTTGTCGCGTTTTATATCTGAAAGCACTTATCAAAGTCCATATTGCTTGAAATTGGATATGCGCCTGCAAAGTTTCTTTTCTTTACTAGTAGATTGTTTAAAAGAGGGATTGGGGTGCATACACTATCATCAGATAAAGCGTGATGAACTTTTCTTGTATTTGCGTGCCGGATATACAAAAGAAGAACTGGCTTTGTTTTTCTATCCCGTTTTGGGCCAAAATTTAGAATTTAAGGATTTTGTATTAATGAATAGCCGCAAGATATTTGATGTCAAGGATTTTGCTTTACAGGCAAATATGAGTCAGAGTACGTTTAATCGGCGCTTTAAGGAAACTTTCAATGAAACAGCTAAAAACTGGCTCTTATTACGTAAACAGGAGTTTGTGAAGCGCGATGTTGCTTTGAGCAATTTGTCATTTAGTGAGATTGCCGAAAAATATAAGTTCTCTTCAACTTCGTATCTGGTTACATTCTGTAAAAAATATTTTGGAAAGACTCCTAATGAAATACGAAAAGAAGCAATTGGAAAAACTGTATAGGTTGACTAGAATTATAGGGTGATTGTAAATTGTAATTATTTGACGTGAATTTGTAATTTTTGTATTTCCGTTGCTGTTTACCTTTGCAAAAAAATAAAATGATAGTGTAGATGATACGGAAATATAGAAAATTATTCTTTCTATGTGCCTTTCTGTGTTTCGGAGGAAACGGAAATGCTCAAAACGTAGCTTTGAAGACAAATATGCTTTATTGGGGAACTACCACTCCTAATGCCAGTATTGAAGTTGGTCTGAGCCGAAAGTTTACTACCGACTGGCAGCTGGTATACAATCCTTGGACGTTTAAGGATGACAGAAAAATGCGTTTCTGGCTTGTGCAACCAGAATTGAGATACTGGTTCTGCGAGAGTTTTGAAGGTCATTTTGTAGGAATTCACTTGCATGGAGCACAATATTATGGAGGTTTCAGTGATAAGCGATACGACGGTTACTTGGCCGGAGGGGGAGTAACCTATGGGTACAACTGGATATTGTCGTCGCACTGGAACCTGGAAGCGCTGATTGGTGCCGGATACGCTCGCCTGTGGTATAAGGAGAGTCCCCGCATTCCTTGCAGTAAGTGCCATGAAGACAAGACCAAAGATTATTGGGGGCTTACAAAATTGGCTGTATCGGTTTCTTATATCTTTTAAACGTTTGCAATATGAAATTCAGATATACATATTTAATCTGGGCTGGATGCTTGTGGCTTGGAGTAGCCGGCTGTGCATCATCGGGTATGAATAAGAAAGTTGCGGTAACACCGGTGCGTACGCTTACTCCCGACAGCATGTCTACTGTGGGGGTGGATGTGAATATTCACATTCCGGAAAAGGCCTTTACAGGTCGTACCCGCCTCATTGTTGTTCCGCAGTTGCTGCAGAAAGACTCTATGCTGGCAGAATACACTCCTATGGTGTTCGATGCTCCTATCTATAGTAAGAAAATGAACCGCCGTGTACTTCTCGACGGCTATGTTGATACACTGGCAAATGTCGTACGCAAGGTAAACAACCGCAAGGAGTACGATGTAACCTATTCCGAACGGGTAGCCGTGCCTGCCGATATTGACGGCGGACGCATTGTGGCCGTACTTTCTACCGACGGATGTGGTGAGTGTGGTATTGCCGATACCGTAGATATTGCTTACATCAACAATATCCCTACGCTGATAGAACCCAAGAAATCGCTTCAACTGAACTGGATTGAGCCAGAGTTTGTTATCCGTCCCAAGGTTATGGAAGGCAGAGGAGAAGCTTTGTTGCAGTTCGTGATAAACCGTTACGACATCAACCTCTCGCTGGGTGATAACCGCAACGAGATGAACCGTATGCTTGCTACGCTGCAGAAAATCGTGACAGACTCGCTTGCCACACTGAACAGGGTAAGCATTTACGGTATGGCATCGGCTGACGGTTCGTATGCTTTCAATACTACCTTGTCGCGCAACCGTGCCAATTCTGCCAAAAACTGGCTGGTAGACCAGCTTCATATCAGTGCGTCGCAAGCTTCACGTTTCAGTGTCGGTTCCCGTCCCGAAGGCTGGATGCCGGTGCTGCAGGCAATGATTGCCGACGGACACCCCGACTCGCTGAAGGTAAGAGAGATATTAGATAAGTATAATGCCGAGAACGACGATGTGGCAGAACGCTATATCCGCCGTCTGTCTTGCTGGAACGACATCAAAAACAATTACTTGCAGAAAGACCGCAAGGTAGAATACGTATATACATATACACTGAAGAGTTTCACTACCGATGCCGAACTGCTCGACATGTACGGCAAGCGTCCCGATGCCTTTAACGAAGAAGAGCTGCTGCGCGTATCGACCCTGAAGAAGACTCCCGAAGAGAAGAAGGAGGTATACCGTACCATTTTGCACTACTTCCCGCAATCGCAGGTGGCAGCCAATAATCTGGCGGTACTTCTGCTGCGTGAAGACAAGGCAGACGAGGCAGAAGCTGTGCTCAACGGGCTGAAAGAATATTCACCCGAGGTGCTGAATACCAAGGCAGCCGTATATGTATATAAGGAAAACAACGAAAAAGCTATTGAGCTGCTTCAGACCAATACCGAATTGCCTCAGGCGCGCTACAACCTGGCATTGCTCAAGGCACAGGAAAGAAAGCTGCAAGAGGCGTACACGCTGATGCGGGGGTACGAAGACGTGAATGCGGCGGTTGTATCGCTCAGTGTTGGCGATACACAGCATGCGGCTTCCATTATGGATCTCTGCGAAGACCACACTCCGCTGGCAGAATACGTACGTGCGCTGGTGGCTGCACGTATGGAGAAAGAGGCGGACGAGGTAGCAGCCCGTCTGGAACATGCGCTGCCCGACTGCAGGTTGAAGGAACGAATGCAAACAGAGCCGGATTTCCTTCCTTACCTTACTACACCGGCATTTCAAGCATTGACAGGAGGAAAAGACTATGAGTAAAGGAATAAAGATATTGTATGTATTGCCGGTGACTGTGTGTCTTCTGTGGAGCAGTTGCATACGCGACTCCATTCCTCCCTGTCCGCCGCTGCAGGTTACGCTTACGGTAAAAGACAAGAATTACTTCAACATCGACGATGCCGTGAAGCTGGGACTGATGGAGCGCAAGGCAGAAAACCTGCCGTTTCGCGATTATGTGAGCACGCTATATTACATTGTACACGATGCCAAAGGAAAGGTAGTGGCAGAGCAGAAAAATACGCTGGTAGACAACGATGATCAGACTCAGCTTATCACTCTTCCCGAGTCGTTGCCGTATGGAAAATATACCCTTACCGTATGGGGGAACATGAAAAGCGACGAGCCGCTGGGAGAAGATGCTACTACGGCAGAAATGGAAGCTGTGGGTGCGGCGGCAAACGACATCTATCTGGCAAGTGCTACGTTCGACTATCGTTACGGCAACGAAGAACATTTGCTAGCCATGGAGCGTACCAAGGGCGACCTGCTTATCAAGACTGAGGGAATTCCCGATAACATCGACTTCTCCACCAAGGATATACAGGATATTTACAATTTTGTAGACAATGGTTTCCAGTATTCCACCCTGACCGATATACATACCGAGCTCGACTGGCAGGAGATACGCAGTGAAATAAAGAGCGAAACGCTGATGTGTCCGTCGCCGTCGTACGAAGGTTCTACGCTGAGTGTGATGTTTATCGACAAATCGGCAGCCGGAAGTCAGGGCAGAGCTGCTTATTATCCTACGCTGGAGCCACAGGACATAAACATCACCATGGGGCGTAACGAGATTACCATCCTGAAGTATGTGTATGTAGACGAAGGCGGAAGCGGTGAGGGCGACTTCGAGATTTACCTTCGGGTAAATGATAACTGGGAGTTACTACACGGTATGGAACTGGATTGATTGACCGATTATTGATAATGTTATTATTTATAGTTTAAATTTTTAAGTATGAAGAAAAATTACTTATTGGGAATGGCTTTGATGGCATCATTGTCGTTCAACTCTTGCGACAAGGAAGTTGTCTATGTGCAAGATGGAACAGGTGTAGAGAGTGTAGCTGACGGTGCTCAGATTATCACACTTCAGGTGGAAAATGGTGGCGACGGACTGGCTACCCGTGCCGGACGTCCGCTGTATAGTGCTGAGGCTAAACAGACTATTCAAAATGTGAAGCTGTGGATTTGTGATAATACTGGTAAGGTGGTATATGTAAAAGAAATCTCTGATTGGAATACTGATGGTTCAACAGTATATACTACTGGTGGTCACGGTCGGCAGACTACTATCGAACTGAAGGATGCAGATAAACTTGCTGCCGGTACTTATAAGATTTATGCGGTAGGTTATAGCAGTAACAGTGATTATACTTTAGATGCTGTAACAAGTGTTGCAAAAGAAGGTACTTTCAAGGAAAACATGGTGTTGCCAATTAAAGATGGCGCTACGAATGAGATTGGTGAAGAAATCTTTGCCGGACAGATGGGTTTGACTGTTGAACAAGGAAAAGGTTTTAAGGAACCGGTGGTACTGAACCGTCAGGTAGCAGGTGCTTTTGCCTATGTTAAGGATATTCCTTATATGGAAGGTGCTAAGTATCTGAAACTGGTTGCAAGTGCTCAGAATCAGTCGTTGGTTCTTGGTAATTTCAATAGCTTTGATCTTACTGGAAATGGTTCTGGTAATGGCGAGAATGTAAAATATGTAGTAAACGGTACCAGTGGCAAAGCTGATGGAAGCTACACTTATGTGATCAGCACTATTGATTTGAATAAATGGTTTACTGCTATTAAGGATGATAACGAAGATAATTTGATTGATGCGGGTGAAAACTGGAAAAATCCATATTCTTCAGATGGAGAAGGTCATCCTACTTTCCAGAAAGGTTCTGCTTTTGGTGGTGAATTTGTTATCCCGTTTGCACATGTAGATGAAAAGCAGACTTTGACTTTGCAATTGACAAATGAAGATGGAACAATACTCAGAAGCTGGAAAGTGAATCTGGGTTCAACTGATGAACAGTTGAAGCAAACAATTACATGCTGGAATAGTGAATCTACTAACTGGAGCACTTCTCTTTCTGGTGAATCTTCAAGCACTTACAGCCTCGTACGTAACCACTTGTATGGTATTGGTACCAGAATGAATGATGAAGCAGATCCCGAACAGCCGGGTGTTGATCCAGATCCAGATCCAGAAGATCCAGATGACAAACCAGAGTCATTGAACAACAAGCAGGAACTTGTATTGAAAGTAAACGATAACTGGGAAGTGATTCACGGAATGGAATTGGACTAATTTTTAGACCGATAAATCAAATAGTATTGCCTGACTTTCAGGCAATACTATTTTACCCTGTTTTATTGAATTTCCGAAGTCAAGTAGCAAAAAGCTCTTCTGCAAGATACCGGAAACAGTGAGATTTCTCATGAACGATACGAATCGGAGCCGGAAGACTGCCTGTCTTTCATTATTATTCCGAAGGCAAGAGCCAGGCAGCTTTCCGTCATTATTCAGAGAAAGAATCGCGTAAAACCGCAGTCAGGTAGTACCGTTTTATGCACGACGGGGAAGTGAAGTATTATCGTAAAAACTATAAAATTTAAAGATAATGAGCGTATTTTTCCAGACATCCAGACAAAGGAGTTTTCTTTCCGCCTGTCGAATAGCCGGAAAGAAATGGTCTGCATCGGTGCCGCTGCTTCTGGCTGCACTGCTGACAGTTGTATTTTATTCATGCCGCGATGAGGATTTACTTCCCTCGGTACAGAGTGTAGAACATAACGGAACCCGTAATGAAACTGAAAGTACTTCAGGTCTTGATGTAGTACAGGATGAAATATATGGTGCAACATATAAGCCCAATTGTCGTGTCCCTTTGGTGGGTGAAGGAAGAGTAATCAACCAGATAACCAAGAATTTGGTAGGCGTTTTAAGTAACTCGGATAATAAGTTGGAATATTTAGTAGACAAGAACTTAGATAACTCTGTTAGTCTGAAGGGATTGGCAGAGCTAAATACAGGGCTTCCAATTTTGTCTGTAAGAGATGTAAACCGTGTTTACTATGATTCTAATGGTATTAAGGTCGGATTCTTATATAAAGATCCGGGTGGGCTGCTCAGCTTGGATGTACTGAAAGGCTTTTGGGTAAAGACTTATTTAAAAGGCGAAGAACAAGACGGTTCCTCTACATCAGGAAGTGGTGATAAATTTCAGTTACTAAACTTAAATCTCTTGAATGTATCTGGAGGTTTAAGTGAAATTTCATTTACTACTACTAAACCTTTCGATGAAGTACGAATCGGTTGTGCTTCCATCAGTGTCGAAGTACTTAGTGGACTGGAATTCTACTATGCGTTTGTGGGGGAGAATCCCGAAAAGATTGCAACTTACAATGGATACTATAAGCAACCTGAAACAGATTCAGGGGGTAGTATAACAGGACTAGGAAACACTAATAATCTTATAGATGAAGAACTGGACAATTCTGAACAATTAAGTTTGGCGGGGCATCATGAACTATATGTAGATTTTAACGAGAAAATAGTAAAAGATAGTGAAATCGGTTTTAAGACAGGTGGATTCAAAACACTTGATATAGATTTAACTGGCTTATCCTTATTTGAACTTACAAATAATGATGTAAATAATAAGTATGTTTGGGGAAATGAGAAAGTCTTATCAGGTGGAATAGGTATATCTTTATTAGGCACTCAAGATGGAAGTATGAGTGCCATAGCTAAAGAGGATTGTTATGGTGTAAAGATAAAATTGAATACTGGACTGGTTGGGGGATTACTTGATGTTATATTAGGTCTGTTAGGTAACACCCATTATTATTACGCCTACTCCCGCGACCCGGTAGAGATAGACGTATCCTCTTATTTTACCATTGGCAATGATACCATTTCTACCGATTATTACGACCTCCCGACACCATCGGAAGGTACTGTAACATATTCACTTATTAGTTATCCCGAAGGAGCTACATCTCCTTCTGTATCGGGCAACCGCATGATCGGCATGACCGTAAATGGTGACTATGTAATAAGGGCTGTATATACCCGAGAAGGAGAAACTTCATTGTTGTATGCCGTGATTCATCGCGACAAAAAAGAAGTTGTGGCGGGTTGTAATACGATGATGATTAATACTTCTGAGAACCAAGGACAGTATACGGTGGTTGAATCCAGTGGATCGCAGGGAGGTATTTCTTTGTTCAATAAGATAAACAACCGCCAGAATCTGGTTGATGGTGATTATACTAATTATGCAGAAGCTACCAATGTATTGAGCTTGATTCAGTTTGGCAGTCTGGCTGGTGTACATTCTTCTCAAGACATTGCTCCACAAGGAGGAAGAAAGACCCGCGTGGGATTTGTGATGCAGACAAATAATCAGCTGCTAGGTGCCGATGTCTTGAAGTTTTTCTTTATCAGACTGTATAAAGATGGTAAAGAAGTGTTTTCCGGACTGACGGCAGAAAATGACGCGGTAGGAGTGGGACTGGTAGGAAACGACGGAAGCAAATTGCGTTTTTATGTGGAAACAGATCAGACATTTGATCAGGTGGAGCTTTGGACTGCAGGCTTGCTGAATGTCAATTTGAATACCTTCCGTCTGTATTATGCTTTCTACGAACCTGTTACTTGCGAAGAGTATGCAGGGACATCGGAGGCTTGTATGGAAATAATCACGGCGCAGAAGCATGGGGCGACTATCAACTATGCAGAAACAAAATCTTCGTCGGTTGCAAGTGTAGGGACTACCATGAACAATCTGTCGTACGTAATCGACAACAGTCAGCAGACAGCGGCTTCTATTGTAGCTGGAGTCAGCCTGATAAGCCGTTCTACCGTGGCTGTAAAATTTAATTCCATCAGAGGCGGACAGCCGCTGGGTGCCATACTCCGTACGCCGGGATATGTGCTGAATGCGTCTGTTCTTCAGAATGTGACAATAGCTGCATACAATGGTGGACAGGCGGTAGCAAGTGAGTCTACTTCCGGCGGATTGGCTTCCATCGAGGTGATAAGCGATGCCGGACTGGCTTATATGGAGGTTACTCCTTTACAGGATTACGATGAAGTACGTATTTCGTTCCCTTCATTGGCAGATGCGCTCGAAACAGTCTGGCTGTCGGGTTTCTATATCCGTCCGGATGCCAACGGGAATGGTATTCCCGACTGTGCGGAAGAACCGGATGATCAAGGAGAAACCGACATTGCATATAAGAGTATAACCGAACATGTTTGTGTGGATGAAACAACCTATTTGGGCAATGTACGTATCTTTGTCGATGCTCAGGATGATAAAGTTGGTACTAAACTTACATTTACCTGCTATCCGTATAACGGCAACGGACAGAAGATAGAACAGGAGGCTGAATTGCAGCAGGATGATAAGGGCTATTTCTTTGAATTGTCATTGCCGGTAGGCGATTACTCTATTTCGGGATTGCCTACTTACAACGGACTGCGCGCGCAGGTGCATTCGCTGAAGACTACCTGGAAGAGAAATCCGTCAGATACCGACTGGAACAACTGGAGCAACTGGACGGACGGTTCTCCTTGGGGATGTACCAATGTGGTGATTCCTGCAGAAGCCACACTTTATCCGAACTTGAATGCTTGGGATAGTGTAGATAAATTCTATGGCGGTAACTATTGTGCGAATATTCATTTCGAACCGGGAGCTGCTGTGCTCAATACACAATATCTGGAGTATGACTGTGCATACGTGGAAATGGAAGTACAAAGCGGTATGTATCATATGATTTCTACTCCGCTTCACGGCATGGTTACGGGCGATATGTTTGTTTCGCCTGAGATGCCGGCATACTTTACTCCGCTGAATGGGGATACTTATCCTGAAGTGCGACACAATCCGATAGTACGTCAGAAAATGTACAGTCGTGCGGTTAAAACTGCAACTTCTGGAACTGATTCTACCGGTACTGTAGTTGCTACTGCCGACTGGAGTCGTACGTTTAATGCGGTGGCTCAGCTGTATGAGCAGGCACAGGGTATCAAGATGATGGTTGGAAATGAGGAGGGGACTTCTTATCGTCTTCGTTTCCCGAAAGCATATACCGAGTACTATTATTATACGCTTTCCGGCGGACGGGTTAAAAAAGAAACTTTACCGAAAGGGGCAAGAAATATGAATGGAAAATTTGCTTATGAAGAGAGTGGGTTTAAGCCGGAGAATGCAGGTCGTTCATTTACTTTTAAATTGCGGAATGAAGAACAGAGAGCTACCTATTTTGTGGCAGGTAACCCGTTTATGAGTTATCTGGATATAAAGACATTCCTGACAGAAAATAATCGGTCTGTTCAGGCTATCCATATCATAGATTCTGAAAGTGTTTTCGGAGAAGAAGAGGGATTGGTCAGAATTTCCTTAGGTGAAAACGGAGATTTAAGCTTTGAAGGATATGGAGAACAGAGCAACACCATTGCACCGTTGCAGGCATTTTATGTAGAGGTGTCAAGAGATTATGCTTCAGACAATGTTAATATAACTTATACCTCGGATATGTTTGTACAGCCTTCTGCAAGTACCGCAACCAGAAGTTCCCGCAGTGCTTCTGTTCCGACAGCAGGCGAAATGAAAATCTCGGCTGTATCGGGTAACTCTGTAAGTTCTTGTTCGCTGCTTCGCAGTGCCGGAGCATCGGATGCATACAATGCGAAGGAGGATATTGTTTCATTGATTGACGAGGACTTTATGCCGAAGGTAAAGGTGTATACCGTAGCCGACAAGCGTGCGCTCGATATTCAGAAAATGAGTAATGCAACTCGTGTGGATTTAGGATTCATGGTAAAGGACGGTTCGCAACAGACAGAATTCACTTTGGATTATGGCAGCAACTGGAAGGGATGGACACTGGTTGACAAGCAGACCGGAAAGCGCTACCTGCTGGATGGTACTTCGCTTACAGTAAATGCAGGTGCGATGAAGAGTAATGACGGACGTTTCTATCTCGTAAAAGAATGAAAGGAAAGTAGGTTATGAAAATGAAACAATTCATACATGCTGTATTTTGTGCCCTGACTGTGTGTGGCTTCCTCCTGTTGGGAGCCTCATGCAGCAAGGAGAATGAACCGGTACAGACTGTTGAGGGAGTAACGGTTACCATTGCGGCTCAGGGTGACTTGCAGACCCGTACTTCCTTGCCGGTTTATGATGGAGATTATGGAAATTATATTCGTGGTGTGCAGCACGTTACGGATGTATATCTCTATATTTACGAAATGAACGAAACTGAGACCAATGGTGAGTGTAAAGCCTGCTTTAATGTGGGGTGGAGAGAACACTTTGATCCGCTTCCGACTGAAACGGCAGAAATGCAGTATACGTTTGCTTATACATTTACGGTCGGAAAACCTTACCGGCTGGTAGCGGTAGGTGTAGATGGAGCGACAGAGCTAGATAATATGCCAGACTATGACGGGATGAACTCGAAAGAAACCTATGGCTTGCCTGGGTCTATTCGGACAGGCAGTAAGCTGACTGATCCGATTACACTTCAAGAGGGTAAAACTCCGACTGATATGGCACATTCGGAATTCTTTACGGGGTACGTAGATTTCACACCAAAGTCGGAGAGTGACAAGCATATTCGTAAGATTAATTTGTGGCGCAGGGTCGCAGGTCTGCAGGTTTGCCTGAATCAGATTCCGAAGGAAGTAGAGCGCGTGAGAATATTGCTTTATAATTCGCAGAATACACAAGTGAAACTATTGCCCAGTGCCCCAACAGCAAGTGGAATTACAGATTATATTACCAGCCCTTATGGGCACGAAGAGGGCAGGGTACTGATGGATAAGACCTTTACAGAGGATGATTTATATCTTCCGGAACCTGGTTCAGGAGCCGTCTTTGATTATGCTTACAAATGTTCCCTGACGGCATTTATGCTGCCTGTCAATATCCCAGACAGGGAGCTGTACGACTATACGCTTGTAGCGGAATTTATTACAACCTCTATGACCGGTATTGTAGGTTCCAGCAAAAAGGTACGGTTGATAAAGCCTTGGCAAAATAGCGACGGGCTTGATTTCGAAGACGAAACTGATATAGGCACAGGTATTATCGACGACCTCGACAAGTATCTTTTCCCGATTGAGGCAAATCATTTTTATTGTCTGGGAACTCCGTCACATCCTATTGGTTGTTCTGGCGTGTTGAAATAACAATTGGACTGTGTAAGGTAGTTACAAGGGTATGAAGTTTCTTAATTGGATGATTAACTTATGAAATATACTAGATTGATTTATATGTCAGGCATCGTCCTGATGCTTCTTTCTGCCTGCAGCGATTCGTCGTCGCTTGATGCAGAAGGACAGAATGGGAAGCCACTGCAGCAGACGTTTACTGTAGCGGTAGAAAGTGTGGGCGAGCTTTTTGAAGGTGGAGAAGGGGTGAATCCGGCTACTGTCGCATCACGACGTCCTATTTCGAGCGTCACACCTACGCAGACGTTCGACAAGCTCAGTATACTGATTGTGGAGTATCAGAGCCCGGCAAAGGTGGTATATAAAAAGACGATTGAAAACTGGAGTAATCCGGATAACAAAGCAAGTTATCCCTGGAGTACGGAAGACGGACAGGGGCGATATGCCACGATTACACTTACCGGCAGTGAGTGTCTGGAGGAAGGAAAGAATTACATGGCATATGTAATTGGTTACCAAAGCGGAACTTACGGAGGCTATGAACCTTTTAAAGGTGTAGAAGTAGGGGATTATTACAATCAGACTGAAACCGTAACTGTCCCTAATGGAGGGTATGCTGAAGAAGTTTTTGCAGGTGCAGAAATTTTTTGGGTGGAAAATGGAGTGATTCTTTCCAAACTGAGTGCTGAAGCAGAGGCACAGCATGGACTGATGGTAGCTCGCCGGCAGGTAGCGGGTACGTTCGGCTATTTTACCCGTGTGCCGGTGCAGGTAAACGGCAGTAGTGTGGCTAAGCTGCGGCTAGTTGCGACCAAACGTAATCAGACTATTATCTTCGGAGGATTCAGAAGTGTGGACGATGCTTTCGATTTTCATAAGGATAATGTGATAAATGGTATGAATCCGCGTACGGACTATGATTGTGCTTTGGCAGAATCAGCAGTGAACGATGCGTTTTCTGTGTATGAGATTGACTTGTGCAAGTGGTTTCCTGGCAATACGGAGAACGTGCTATTACCCTTGGATATGAATGACGATGGTTATTTGGATAGTGCCGATACGAATTGGCAGACTGATGAGGAAGCCTATCCTAAGGGGACGATCTCATTACCGAGGGGTACGGTGTTCGGTGATAGCTTTTGGGTTTCGGTTGTTATGACGCAGCGAGATGTGGAAGAAGGAATACCTACTTTCCAAATGCAGATGCTTGATGCGGAAGGAAGGGTGATAAAGTATTGGGATATTATTTTACGTAATTACGAAACTGCAGGTGAAGACCGTACATTGGTATCGTTGCCTGATGGAGAGAACGGACGTACTGTGATTACCGAACTCGATAATATTGATACAGAAACTTGTTTTAGTATTGTACGTAATCGTTTGTATACGATGGGGGAAAAGAGTCAATCGCAGAATTATGGTGAAGATGAGCCTATCGATTTAAGTTCAGCCGGAGTGCTTGTGCTTGATGCTCGTCATGAGTGGCAGATTATGAATTCTATTATCTTTAATTAGGTATTTATTTTAAATCTTATCGTTATAAGAAAAAGAGTCTCAAAATGAAAAAAAGAGGTAGGTTATAATCTATAAATGAGAACATGAAAATCTCCTGCTTTCAGCCCTGTAAATGAAGTAAGCAAAGGCTAAAGCAGGAGTTTTTTTGCTTCTAAGTTTCAGTCTATAAGATTTTTTAGAACGGATAACCGATTGCGAAGTGGATACCCATTCCGTCCTTGAAGTTCGGTATGTTGTAGTATTTGGAGATTCCTGTTTCGTAAGGTACGTGCAGGGCTACTCCCCAGTCAAGGCGAAGTACAAGGAAAGACAAGTCGTATCGGATACCCAGACCCGTTCCCAATGCAATATTGTCGAAGAACTTGTTGAACGTAAATTGCGCATCAGGACGTGCTTCGTCTTTCCGCATCAGCCATACGTTTCCGGCATCGAGAAACAATGCTCCGTTCAGATTACCTCCGAAAAGGTTGGAGAAAATGCGGAAGCGATACTCCAGATTGGCTTCCAGCTTGATATCTCCCGTTTCGTCTACGTACGAATAGGCTGCGTTTTCGGCCGGATGAAAACGTCCGGGACCGATAGAACGTACCGTGAAAGCACGTATGCTGTTGGCTCCTCCTACGTAGAACTGTTCGTTATAGGGAGCAATGGTCTTGTTACCGTATGCCCAGATTACTCCGGCCATCAGTCGTCCGGCAATCTGCTGCTTGTCGTTGATGTAGTAAAGCGGTCGTATCTCGCTCGAGAACTTCAGGAACTGTGCAAATGGAGTTCCGAGGAATTTCTTTTCTCTTTCTTTCAGACTCTTGCCGAAGGCTGCATAAATAAGTGAGGTGACATTACCTGCCGAGCTGAAAGAGTTTTCCCACCATATTCGCATCCGGCGGTGACGCCATGAATCATCGTAGGTAAAGGTATAGGTGACCGAAGGGATGAACTGGTCGTCCAGACTGTGAAACAGCATGGGGTTGGCCTGTGCAATCGAGTCGAATGTAGCCGTACGGTGCTGCAAATGGTTGAACGCCAGATGGAGCGGTGTTACGGTATGTTTCATGCTTCTGGACGGACGGAAACTGTACGAAACGGTTCCTCCGAAAGACAGCATCTTGAAGTACCGGGCACGGTTTACCTGTTCGGCATAAATCTTGAAGTTCGTTTGCGACGGGAAGCGGAACGGGTCAATGCGGTCGCGTACCCACGGAAGTACAAGGCGAGGGAACTCCAGTGACAGGGCTGCTCCCAGTTCATAAGAGTTCATGACAGACTTGTCGCCGTCGACGGTTGAGCTGGTCTGCCATTCGTATGAACCTTTCAGCTCCAGATTGAGTGAGGCTCCCATGCGGCGGAAGTTTTTACGCGACAGGTTGAATATGGCTCCGGGACCGGTCTGCTTGGTACTCTTGGTAGTGACGTTAAGCTCCAGCTCACTGTTGTAGGGCAAGTCGAACATGGCATTCACGCGTACGTCGAGTGTATCTTTTTCTGCTCCTGTACGGGGAGTATATTGAAACTCGCTGAACTTGAACACACCCAGTCGTGCCAGAGCTTCCTGGGTATAGTTCTGTCTGGTCTGCGAATAGACTTCTCCCTTACGGTATAGGAAACGCTTGCGCAGTACGCCGTAGCGGATGCCCGGCTTCTTTCCGGAGTAATAGATAGTAAAGTTGCGCAGCTTCAGTGAGTCGTCAGGCTGTTCACCGTTATATCCCGTCAGGTACACAGAAGTATGTCCGATATGATACGTGCGGAGAGCTTCTTCGGGAATACTTTGCCGGGGTACAATCTTTAACTTGACGTACCCTTTGCGCATGATTGTATCGGCAAGGAAAGTGATGAATTCATTTCTTGCGTAGTAGTATCCGTTGTCGCGGAAGAGGTCTATCAGACGCTGCCGTTCCTGATTCAGGACCGTCACGTCGAAATTATCTCCGCTGTGTATCAGCCGTTCGTCGAAATGGGCATGAATCAGACTGTCGGTTTGTGGTCTGAATCCTTCGTATGTCACGGTATCTATGTAGTACGGATTTCCCATATCGATGTCGTAACTCAGTTTTACAGCCCGCGGGTTACGGGTACTGTCTACCCGGTAAGTTACTTTTCCGTCGAAATACCCGTAGTCGTGCAGCAGATTGGACGCTACTTTTATTCGGGTTTCAGGATTTACGGTAGAAACATATACCGGTTTGGCAGCCAGTTTTTTGAATATCCACTTTCCGAAGCCTTTTTCATACCTTTCAAAGCGATTGTATATCCATAGTCCGAAAGGTATCGGAAAACGGATATTGGGCTTTACCACGATGGCGTTGTTCGGAGCAATGCTGATAGCTCCTTCCGCTTCTGCAAGTGCCTTTTGTCCTGCCTTGCTCTTGTCTTCGTTGTTGATGGTTACTTTCTTCAATCCCAGATACAAGGTTTCCCCTTCCGGCAAGTGCTTTGTTGTAGAGCATGATACAGCCATCATGGCTGCAAGCAGAAGCGTCAGGATATGATATGTTTTATATTTCTTCATGGATATGTAATTATGCTTCAATCAGTTTTCTGTTGTTTGTTCGGGCTGTTTCTTTTTGCGGGAGCGGAAGATGAACAGTTCGCTTAGTTTGCTCACTTTCTTTCTCAGTACGATACCGGCTCCTGTTTCTATCACTTCACCGTCGAGTATGCTTTCGTAATTCTTGTCGTGGAAAATCTTGATGTAGCGTGTACCGCTGTTGTCCAGACGGTATTCCAGCGAAATGTTGTCGATAAACGACTCGTCTTGCTGCTGTACATCGTTTCCGGTAGATATTTTTCCTCCGATGATAACCTGGAAGCGGTTGTTCCAGAATCGTTTGGCAAACTGGAAGTTATAATCCGTACGGGTATTTCCGGTTTCGCCCTCATCGGTCGTTTCCATACCGAAGTTTATATCTATTGTTTTCAGTGCATTTCCTGCTATCTTGTTTATCTCACTTTGCAGGAACGAGTTCAGCATACTGTTGGTGTCGAATCCTTTGCCTCCAGTATTGCTTTCTGACATATATATACCCGTAACCAGCATGGTGACAGCCAGCTTGTTTTTCTCTTCGGCCGATTTGGCAGCGAGTTCGTTCTGCATGGCGCCGTCGTCGGGAGCTTCGAGTGTGAAGGTAAAGCCCAGATCTTCCAGACGGTTTGTCAGATTCACTCCCACGTTGAAGTTCACCATACGCGTACTTTCTCCATCGGAAGAAACTGACGCACGCACCCGTTCCGAAGCCTTTATGTTCAGATTCGGGTTCATAACGTTTCCGGTCCATTCGATGTAGCTTCCATCCTGAATGTAGAAAGTCTTCAGCGGGATGATAGGCATTTCGTATTTCATTTCTCCGCTCATCAGCGAATAACGGCCGTTGAGCAGCATGTTTCCCTCGGGCTGATACTGGAACGACAAGTCGCCTCCACCTTCCAGCAGCATGTAGTTGCTTCCGCTTTCATTTAAGTTGACACGTGCCTGCACAGCCTCGTCGATGTGAAGTGTCATCAAAATGTCCATACCTCCCAGCGACATGGCAGGAATGTGAGGTTTGGCTATGTGAGTCGTATCGCTGAAGTCCACAAAAGTGACAGTTTCATTCAGACGGTCTTCTACGGTCAGCGGAGAGTCTTTCAGTACATAAGTGAAATCACTGCTTCCTAAAATATTCATGTTGCCTCTCATGGTAAGGGCATCCGGCCGTCCTTTCAGCATGGCATTTACATCGACATAAATCTTACCGTGTACCAGCGACTCTTTGGTCTGTTTGGCATTGATCAGCTCAAAGTTATGCGCTTCCATTTTCAGGTTTATATCCATAGCAGCCATGTCGGTCATATCTACGTAACCGTCTATGCTGAACGGTGTCTTTCCCTTGGTAAAGATGTTGAAGCGTTCGAATTTCAGCCGGCTGTTCTCAATCTTCAGCGGCCGGTTGTCGAGTTGCAGGTTCAGTGAAGCCTGTGGAATATTGATTATTACACTGTCAAGTCCCAGTTCTCCGTTCAAGACAGGCTGTGACGTGGAACCCTCTATGGAAATCGAACCGTCCAGGTCACCCTTCAGCCTGGCCATATCATCGGGAATGAATGCATTGGCTACCTTCAGCGGCAGATGATGCAGGTTCACATCTGCCGTCAGATTATCTTTATCATTTTTCCCCGTGGCAGAAAGGTACGTTCCGTTCAGGCTCATTATTTCCTCGTCGTTCAGCATCAGGAAGCCGTCTATGCTGTGTTCTCCTGTTTCTTTAGGCAGATATACGGCACTCATTTCCCAGTTGCCCAGCTGTTGTTTGTTGTAGGCAAGGTTGTTGATTCCTATGTCGGTTGCAACTTGCATGCTCGACTCGCTTTGTATATAGTGTGCTTCGGCGTTGATAAAGCCGGCTATGTCGGGCATATATGGGATGATGCGCCGGAACTCGGCTATGTCTATCTGGTTGAGAGCTACGGTAAGATCCTGCTGTACGAGAGAGTCCGGAGTAGAATATAAGGATAATCCGGAATGATTCTCATCGTATATCTTGACGTCGGCATGGATACGTCCCTCATCGCTCAGATAGATATAGTTGTCGGGGTTCACCTTAAACGGACGATATACCAGAGTAGGATTGTCCGGAGTGATGTGCATGCTGATGCCGTTGGGACGTAGCTGTGCCTTCAGACCGAGATCAACTCCGGTTTCTCTTTTACCGTTCAGGTAACCTATTGCCAGTTGTGCATCGGTAGATCCGATATATCCGTTCAGTGAAATGTCGAAGGCTTCCTGACGTTTGTTGGCAAGAGCCTTTACACCACTGTAGAATTTCACCTGCACAGAATCTTGCAACGTCTTGAAGTAAATCGTATCCAGTTGAAGACTGTCGGTCCGCAAGCCGTACAAGTCGATGGAACCGTTTAATCCGTCTTCCGGCGAAGTGCTGAAGCTGGCCCGCAGACGATTGTAGTTTACATGCTGTGAAGCCAGGAAGTTGGCCACCGGATTGTCTGATCCGGAGAATACTTTCAGTTGTGCCGAAGGCAGCATTTCTCTGATCAGGCGCTGATTTATGTGTTTTTTCTTCCACTGCTCTCCAAACTCCTTGGCTACCAGATCGCTCTTGCTCATAAACTTGTCGAGGCTGTTGGCCGATTTGAACAGGAAAGTCAAATCGCCTGCATTGACATATCCTCTTACCGAATCGGTAGCCATATCGAAACCGGCATGCAGGTCTTTAGTCCTGAAGTTTCTTTCGGCTGTTACGAGCTGTATACCGCTGACGGTAGCACGTGCTTTGTGGCGTTGCTTCATATCCGTCTGCGCATGCACCTCGATGTTCATCGACGAACTGAAAGGCGTGCTCATAAGTGACAACGCCTGCCAGTCTAACAGCCGCACATGGGTGTTCAGGTCGGCCTTTATCATATTCGGCTGAAGCAATGCCTGCAAATTGGCCGATACGTCTATTGCCCGGTTGTTGACATTCAGCATCATTGAAGCCTGAGAGTGTTTCAGGCCGGCATCGAGTGTGACTCCGGAAAACAGAAGCGAGCCATACCGGAAGTGTGAAACCTCACCCTTCAGCAGAGCGGATGTTTTCGGAGAGAAAAAGTCGAATCCGTTTCCTTCGGCATGCAGTGAAGCCGAAAGTCCGAATATCGAATCATGCGGCATAAACTCGTGTATGTTGAGGCTGTCGATATTCAGGTCGACCAGATAGCCTTCTTTTTGCAAATCATAGTCAGCTTTTAAAATAATGTTGGCTTTTTTGCCCGGAAAGAACTGCATGTTTGCTCCGAGCAGACTGCCGTTGACCGAAGCTTCTCCTTCCAGTTTCATGCCATGTGGCAGTACGACACCGCTGAGCATACTTTCTACAAAGTTTAAGTTGCCTGTTTCTACCGATAAATTGATGTTACCGTTTCTCTGGAGACTGTCCATAGGCAACGTAATACTTCCCGTAGCCTGTGCACGGAAAGCATCCTGAATGCTTGCCGAGAGCGTGGTAAGACGAATCTCCTTCAAGTTTCCGTCTATGCCGGCACGTATCTGCAATGGGGCAGACGGATATTTTTTTATGAAATCTTCCGGCATTCCGGTAATAACCTTCAGTAAATCATTCTTGCCGATGTCAGCCATCAGACGAGCATTGATCATACCGTCTTTTTTTGCATCAGTCGCCTCCCAGTCCATGGATGCGCTGAATTCGAGATACGAATCGGGGGTTGTTATCTGCAACGACGGCACTTTCAGTGTCTTGGCATCCGATACCAGTTTTCCTTTTGTTGAAACAATTTCCAGTCCGGAGCGTTCCTTTAAGTTGAAGTCGCGTATATTGGCATAGATATCATTTCCGGCATAGTAGGCAGAATCTACATCCAGCTTGATGTTGGTTATTCCGATATGCGATGCATCGAATCCTTCGGCAGCAGGAAGTGTATTGGTATCAAGATAAGCACTACCGTTTGTCAGTTTAAGTGAACCTGCCGAGTATGCCGACTTATGCAAGTCGACCAGTCCGTTCCGTAGAGAGAGTTTTTCGAGCGATGTTGACATGCTGAATGTATCCAGCGGCATTTGCATGGCAAACGAAACGTTTTCGAAATCAACATTTTTCAGTTGTATTTTCCAGAAAACCGGTTGCGAGCTGGTCGTATCTGAGGCTGTAGTATCGGCCATGCAGATGGATAAATGAGTATCCTTTAAAGAAAGAGTGTTGACAATGGCAGTTTCCGGATCGAGCTCTACGCCATGTGAGGATACGAATAGCTCTCCCAGATTTCCTTTCAGCGTCATACCTTCGATGAGGTTTGCCGTATTTACAGATGCCTTGCTCAACTCCAGACCGTCAAGTTCGATTTTCTTTCTCAGCAGGGGAGTCAACTGGATCTTCGCTGTTAATTTCTTGGCATTCAGTATGGTATCCTGCTTGTCGATAATTACGGTATTGTTTACTACCAAATCTAACGGAAATGAAAGAGAGATTCTTCCTATCGAGATTTGCATACCTGTGGCTTCGGAAGCGTAGCGGGTAGCCGTGTTTACCAGAAAATTCTGAATAGGAGGTATGTATATCAGAATACATAGCAATATAAATAATATGAACGGAGATGCTACGGCGATCCCTGTCCATCGCAGATATTTTTTCATAGGCCAAGTCAAGCTGTATTGTTTGTGCGAATTTATATAAAATAACCGAATTAGTATTCATTTTGTTCTGGAACTATTTAGTTGTATTTATATAAATTCTTTACCTTTGTGCTATAACTTAATTTTAAAAGATATATTATGAAACCAACTTTGTTTGTTCTGGCTGCCGGAATGGGAAGTCGTTATGGAGGTTTGAAACAGCTTGACGGTCTGGGACCCAATGGTGAAACAATTATGGACTATTCCATTTTTGATGCTATCCGTGGCGGATTTGGAAAGATTGTATTCGTAATCAGAAAAGATTTTGAAGAAGATTTCCGTAAGAAAATCATCAGCAAGTACGAAAATCATATTCCAGTAGAAGTAGTATTTCAAAGCATCGACAAGCTTCCTGAAGGATTTACTTGTCCGGCTGAACGTGTAAAACCATGGGGTACAAACCATGCAGTGTTGATGGGTAAGGAAGTTATCCGTGAACCTTTTGCCGTAATCAATGCTGACGACTTCTACGGACGTGACAGTTTTGCTGTAATCGGTAAATTCTTGTCTGAACTTCCTGAAGGAGCTAAGAATACATATTGTATGGTAGGATTCCGTGTTGGAAATACCCTGAGTGAAAGTGGTACAGTAGCTCGCGGTATCTGTTCTACCGACGAAAACAGACATCTGACAACAGTAGTAGAACGTACTGAAATTATGCGTATTAACGGTGTCGTTTCTTATAAAGATGAAAATGGCGAATGGGTAGGCATCGAAGATAATACTCCGGTTTCAATGAATATGTGGGGCTTCACTCCTGACTATTTCAACTACTCTGAAGAATATTTCATCGACTTCCTGAAAGAAAATATCGATAAGCCTAAAGCTGAATACTACATTCCGCTCATGGTCAATAAGCTGATTAACGATGGTACTGCTACAGTAGAAGTTCTTGATACTACTTCTCGCTGGTTTGGAGTAACATATGCAGCCGACCGTCAGGGTGTAGTTGATAAATTGCAGGCTCTTGCCGATTCTGGAGAATATCCTAGCAAGCTGTTCTGATAATTGAACATATACTATACAGGAAAATTTCCTTTATGCGTAAACTTTGTGTTTGTCATGAAGTAAGCGTGTAAAGGAAATTTTTTTTGTTGAAGTTATGCCTGGCCGGTAAATATTGCGAAAAGGATTTTAATCTTTTTTTCTGAATTTTGGTTAACTTTGCACTAATATAAAAGATATTATGAGGAAGCACATTTTATTTTGGCTGCTAGTTAACTGGATTGGATGGATTTATGCGGAATCGGTAGAAAAAGAGATTCCGCAGCTTCTTGCTACACTCGATTCTATATTAGTACAAACTGGAGAGTTGGCATCGCAGAAAGAGCTTAAAATAGCGCAATTGAAGAAAAAGTTATCGAATGCCGCCAATCTTGAAGAGGAATTCTGGATAAATAAAATGCTATATGACGAATCTTTCGTATTCAATGCTGATTCCGCAATGAAATACGTTGACCGTAATATACAGATTGCTACCGAACTTAAAAAGAAGGACTGGCAGGATGAATGGCTGATAAACCGTTCTTTTATGTTTGCTGCAACAGGATTGTTAAAAGAAGCAGGTGAAGTGCTGGAAAAAGTTGATTCTACCAGTTTGTCTGACGGACTGAAACTCTCGTATTACTATCAGCGTTCTTACCTGTATTCGCATTTAGGGCAATATATGGGCGACCAGAAGCAGGTTAATAATAAATATTATAATGAGTTCGAAAATGCCAATAAGCACATGCTGGCCTTAGTCCGTCCGAAAGATCCCCTTTATTGGTGGTGTGTAGCGTCATGTAATGAACTCTCTCCTGGAGATAGCTTGTTTTCGGCCTTAGAGAACGTTGTATTGTCTTCTCAGCATAATACACGGCTGGATGCAATGAACGCTTATGGACTTTCGAATATGTATAAGCGGCTAGGAGATAAAGAAAAAACCATGATTTATCTGATTTATTCGGCAATGGCTGATTTGAGAGTCTGCAATCGCGATATTGCTTCGTTGCAGGAACTTTCATCGTTATTGTATGATGCAGGAGATATTGACCGCGCGTATGCTTACATGAATTATTGCTTGAAGGCTGCTTTGCTTTATCCCAACCGGGTGCGTATCATTAATATATCTACAGAATTGGATAAGATATATGCTAATTATCAGCAACGTGATATAAGATGGCGTAATTCATTGCAAAATTATTTGTATGTAGTTACTTTTTTCTCGATAATCCTGGTACTGGCCTTGATTGGTCTTTATCGTCAGACGAAAAAATTGAGAAAGTCGCGTACAGAACTGGATTCTGCAAATCACTCTCTTAATCAACATGTTGTTGAACTTTCACAGATGCATAAACAGCTGGCCTTAGCCAATCAGGAGCTTCAGAATTTGAATGAACTGCTTAGAAGTGCTAACCAGAAGCTTCAAGAGTCGAATGATGTAAAAGAAGAATATATCGGATATGTGTTCTCTATTTGCTCGAACTATATCAGTAAGTTGGATGAGTATCGGAAAAACATTAACCGTAAACTAAAGACTGGTCAGTTTGAAGAGGCAAGACAGTTGACTGATAACTCTTCATTGACTCAAAACGAACTTAAAGACTTTTATGCCAATTTTGATGCCATCTTTTTGCGGGTTTATCCTGACTTTGTAGCGGATTTAAATTCTTTGCTTCGTCCTGAAGAGCAGATTTTATTGAAAGATGCAAGCGAACTGAACACGGAAGTTCGTATTTATGCATTGGTCAGATTGGGTATAAATGATAGTGTCAAGATTGCTGACTTTTTGCATTGTTCTCCTCAAACAGTGTACAATCATAGGTTGCGTATGCGCAATAAAGCAATTATACCTAAAGATAAATTTGCCGAAGCTGTCCGCCTGTTGGGAAGAGGAGGCAAGTAATAGGAAATTCAAAATAGACTTTTTTAGCGGAGAGAACTTCTTGATTTAAGTTTTTCTTCCGGTTGAGAACAGGCCATAGTACACGCTATTTTGTAGTGTGCTATGGCCTGTTTTTCTATACTGTTCATGTTTAAGAAAACCTTGTTCTTTCCTGTTGTAATGAGAAGAAGAGGTAAATCTCATTCCCGAAAGCTGCTTTTCAGACTTGTAAAGGCGTATAAGTCACTCTATATGTCAGTCGTATAGTTTACCTGTTGGTTTTATACATGTATTGATAATCAGTGTATTACCTTTTTATAATCTTACTTGTTAACTTTACTTTAGAATAGATTAACGTCCTTTAGTATCTAATTTTGCTTCCAGAATTTTTAATCAAATATTCTATTATGTTAACTAAAAAATTTACTAGTATGAAGAACAATTTTCAACCGGTACAGATTACTCGGTTTGTATTGTCTCTATGTTGTTTATTGTGTTTTTCTGTTCATTTGTTTGCACAACAAATAACAGTAAGTGGAAACGTCAAAGATTCATCGGGCGAGCCGGTAATTGGAGCCAGCGTTTTGGTGAAGGGAACTACCAATGGTGTGATAACCGATTTTGACGGTAATTTTAGTATTGCCAATGTAGAAGATGGTTCTGAAATTGAAGTATCGTACATTGGTTATGTAACGCAAATGAAAAAGGCAACAGGTACACAACCTTTGAATTTTATTTTAAAAGAAGACACCGAAACTTTGGATGAAGTCATTGTAGTAGGTTATGGAATTCAAAAGAAAAGTGTTGTGACAGCATCTATCAGCCGGGTTAGCTCTGACGATTTGAAAAATGTAACTCCTACCCGTGTAGATAATATGTTGAAAGGACAGACTTCAGGAGTAACGGTTACTTCTGCATCCGGACAGCCTGGTGATGCTGCAAAGGTACGTATTCGTGGTATTGGTACCATAAACAATTCTGACCCTCTTTACATCGTTGACGGTATGCCGGTTGATGGTGGTATCGATTATTTGAATCCTTCTGATATTGAATCTATCGAAGTATTGAAGGATGCAGCTTCTGCTGCTGTGTATGGTGCTCGTGCTGCCAATGGTGTAGTATTGGTTACTACAAAAGGAGGAAGCAAAGGAAAAGCTGTTATTAGCTATGACTTCTCATACGGTTGGCAAAATCCTTGGAGAAAGAGAGATGTTCTTAATGCAGTTGAGTACGAAACGTTGATGAATGAAATGGCTGTTAACTCAGGCAAAGATGCTCCTTATGCCAATCCGGAAGCAGCAGGAGAGGGAACAGACTGGCAGGATGCTTTGTTCAACTCTAATGCACCGATAATGAATCACCAGATAAGTGTCAGCGGAGGTTCTGATAAAGGTTCATACTTTTTGTCAACAGGATATTTCAAGCAAGACGGTATTGTTGGAGGTAATTTCGATCGTTCAAATTACGAACGCTTCACTTTACGTATGAATTCTAATTATACATTGTTCGATCAGACTAAAAACCGTAACTGGCTTTCATCATTTAAAATTGGAACTAATATCGGTTATACTCGTATTAAATCTGTAGGAGTTGATACAAACAATGAAAAAGGTGGTCCGTTGGGTAGTGCGCTGATGATTGCTCCTACACTCCCTGTGTATGCTGAAGATCCTGAAGCTGTATTGAAAGAATATCCTACAGCAATAAAAGATAAAAATGGAAATGTTTATACCATTGTTGGTGATGCGTATAACGAAATAACCAATCCGCTGGCTCAATTGGAGTTGCCGGGAGATGTAAACAACTCTGATAAATTCGTCGCTTCTTTCTGGGGTGAACTTCAACTGTGGGACAATCTTAAGTTTAAAACAACTTATGGTGCTGATTTGGCATTCTGGGGAAATGATGGCTGGATATATCCTTACTATCTGGGAAAGAGTAACAGTCAGACTCAGTCTTCTGCATGGTCGGGCATGAACAGAGGATATACATGGCAGCTGGAAAATGTATTATCGTATGACAAGACCTTTGGACAGCACTCAGTATCTGTTATATTAGGACAGTCTGCAAAGAAATATCAGGGACGTACCTTGTGGGGAAAGAACTACAATTTGCAATCTCTGGATCCAGATAAAGCCAACATCAATTTCGGACAAGGAACAAAGGCCGATCAGGAAGCTACAGGACAAGCTCAGCCTTTTTCAACACTGGCATCTATGTTTGCTCGTGTCAGCTACAACTATGCTGAACGCTACATGTTCCAGGCAACAATACGTCGGGATGGTTCATCTAACTTTGGTCCGAATAACAAATATGCAGTATTCCCTTCATTATCTTTAGGATGGAATATCACAAATGAAAAATTCATGGAAAAACGTCCTGAATGGCTTACTTCTATGAAATTACGTGCAAGCTGGGGTAAGAATGGTAATGAACGTATTGATGCCTTCCGCTATACAGCCATTATGAACAGTGGTAACAATTATATTTTTGGTGCTAACGGCAATGAAGCTATTGTGGTAGGAGCTAAGCCTAATGGATTGCCTAACCCTGATTTGAAATGGGAAGAAACCAGCCAGACTGATTTGGGATTGGATTTCGGATTTTTTGGTAATGCACTTACTTTTACAGTAGACTGGTATAAGAAGAAAACAGATGGTATGCTGATGCAGATGCCGTTGCCTGCTTATGTTGGTGATACTCCTCCGATGGGTAATGTGGGTAAGATGGAAAACTCTGGTATTGAAATGGATTTGTCTTATAGATTCCAGGTTTCTGATTTGAACGTTAAATTCGGAGCCAATGCTTCTTACCTGAAAAATAAACTGATCGAGCTGGGTAATGCCGAAGGTTGGGCTAACTATGATGCTATCCAGAATATCGGAACAATTACACGTGCCGAAAACGGAGAACCTTTCCCGTTCTTCTATGGAAAGAAAACTGCTGGTATCTTCCAGAATTGGGATGAAGTCAATTCATATGTAAATTCAAAGGGAGAGAAAATCCAGCCTAATGCACAGCCAGGAGATGTACGTTTTGTTGATGCGAATGGAGATGGAAAGATTGATGACGCAGACCGTGTGAAGATCGGTAAAGGTATGCCAGACTGGACTGTAGGATTCTCTATTGCTTTAGACTGGAAAGGATTCGACCTGAATGCTTTCTTCCAGGGTACTATCGGTAATGATGTCTTTGATGGTTCTCGCCGTATTGACTTGAAGAGCATTAACCTGCCTTCTTATATGTTAGACCGCTGGCACGGAGAAGGTACTTCCAACAAATATCCTCGTTTGAGTGAAAATGATGAAAATGGAAACTGGTTGTCTTCTGATTTGTATATAAAAGACGGTTCATACTTACGTCTGAAGAATATTCAGTTAGGATATACTTTGCCTAAGGCTGTAACAACAAAATTCTTTGTGCAGAATTTGCGTGTATACGTTGGAGCTGAAAACCTGTTTACAATTACAGGCTACGATGGTTTCGATCCGGAAATTTCTTCAGGTGGTACTTCTTTAGGTGTTGATAAAGGAGTTTATCCTCAGGCCAAGACATTTACAGTTGGCGCAAATATTACTTTCTAACTTTTAAACTGAGAAAAAATGAAAAAATATTTTATATGTGGTGCTTTAGCACTAATGAGTTTGGCTTCTTGCAGTGATTCTTTTCTGGAAGTATATCCTACCGTGAATATAAGCGAGGATGAGTATTATAACTCGGAAGAACGTATTTATAGTGCACTGGTTGCTGCTTACGATCCTTTGCAGTGGCCTGACTGGGGACTGGGACAGTATAATCCTTTGAATCTGGTTGCAGATGTTATGTCGGACGATATTTATGCCGGAGGTTCAACAGAGCAAGATAATGAGCACTGGCATCGCATGCATAAGTTTACAGCTACTCCCGAAATCGTTTGCAGTAGTTTATGGAGTGTATTTTATTCAGGAATCAACCGTGCCAATATTGTTATGGCAAAAATGGATGGTATTCCTAGTATATCTCAGGAAAATAAGGAACGTTATTTGGCTGAAGCACATTTTCTGAGAGCTTATTATTATACATGGCTGTGGAAATTGTGGGGAAACATACCTTATTATACCGTGAATCCTTCTACTTCTCCTTATTTGGTAGAGCAAATTTCAGCAGATGAAGTGTATCCGAAAATTATAGAAGATCTGGATTATGCATTGGGAGAAAATCGCTTGCCCGAATCTGTTGATATTACAATGAAAGGAAGAGTTACCAAAGCTGTCGCACAAATGCTGAAAGCAGAAGTTGTGATGTATCAGAACGATGAAAGCCGTTATGCTGAAGTCTTGTCGGATATGCGCTCTATTATATCTTCTCAGTTGTATAGTCTGCATGATGATTTTGCTGGAATGTGGGAAGATGCAGGCGAATGGTGTGAAGAATCTATTTGGGAAATAAACTATCACGATCTGAATGCTCAGCGTAGCTGGGGAAATCCGATTGCTGCCGGTGGTACAGTTCTTCCTACTCTGATCGGAATAAACGAATGTAAAGATGAAAAGTTTGCAGGCGGATGGGGATTTGGTACTGTGAATCCGGACTTGTATAATTCTTATGACGATGATGACCAGCGTAAGGACGGCGGTATTTTGAATTTTGCAAAATATCAAGAAACTCATCCGAATGCTTCGTATACACCGCGCTATGAAGATACTGGTTATTTCTTGTTGAAATATTTACCTCGCCAGGGTGGAAATAGTCAGTGTACGGGTGACAAGGATTTGAATTATAGAAATAACTTACGTGTATACCGTTATGCTGAAACATTATTGAATGCAGCCGAACTGATATTGCGTACTGGAGGCGATACTGCCGAGGCACAAAATTATCTGGATCAGGTAAGAGCCAGAGCTTATCGTACTACTGTAGAAAATTTGGGAGCTCATAAGGTTGTTGCCAATATTGATAATGTTTTGGAAGAAAGACATCTTGAGTTGTATGGTGAAGGTAAGCGTTTCTGGGATTTGGTACGTTCAGGAAAAGCTAATGAGGTTTTAGGAAGTCGTGGTTATAAAGATAACAAAAAGTACTTGCCTATACCGTCTAGTGAAATCGATAAGTCTGCTGGAACTTTGACACAGAATCCATATTAATCACAATGAGGAAAGGCTTTTCAGTGATTTATATCATTGGAATGCCTTTCCTGAAATGTAAATAATTTGTTTATGAAAAATAAAATATACTTACTGTCGGCTTCTCTTATGGTGGCGACATTTTCTTTTTTTTCTTGTGTTTCATCCGGAGGAAAGGAAACAGGAAAAGATGAGATAGAGAAAAAGGTCGAGAATCTGTTAGGGGAGATGACACTTCAGGAGAAAATCGGTCAAATGAACCAGCTGAGTCCGTATGGTAGTGAGGAAGAAATGTATACTTTGGTCAAAGAAGGAAAAGTTGGTTCGTTTCTGAATATTGTAGATGCGGAAGTCGCAAATAAGATACAGAAGACAGCCGTAGAGCAGTCACGGTTGGGTATTCCCGTACTGATGGCACGTGATGTTATTCATGGATATAAAACAATTTTTCCGATTTGTTTAGGACAGGCTGCTTCTTTTAATCCGGATCTGGTTCGTGAGTCTGCCAGAGTTGCCGCTATTGAGGCTTCTGCCGATGGTATACGATGGACGTTTGCTCCGATGATTGATGTATCCCGTGATCCACGTTGGGGAAGAATTGCCGAAAGCTGTGGTGAAGACCCTTATCTTACAGCTGTATTGGGAAAAGCTATGATTGAAGGTTTCCAGGGAGATTCACTGAATGATCCGACTTCTATTGCTGCATGTGCAAAACATTTTGTAGGATATGGAGCTGCGGAAAGTGGAAGAGATTATAATTCAACCTTCTTGCCGGAACGCTTGTTGCGTAACGTATATCTTCCGCCTTTTGAAGCAGCAGCAAAAGCTGGAGCTGCAACTTTTATGACATCTTTTAATGACAATGATGGAGTGCCTTCTACCGGTAATAAGTTTATTTTAAAGAATGTCTTGCGGGAAGAATGGAAGTACGATGGAATGGTTGTTACCGATTGGGCTTCTGCTACCGAAATGATTACTCATGGCTTTTGTAAAGACGCTGCCGATGCTGCAAAAAAATCACTTGATGCAGGAGTCGATATGGATATGGTTAGTGGAGCTTTTTCTGGCAACTTGGAAAATCTGGTGAAAGAGAATAAAATATCCGAAAAACAGATCGATGAGGCGGTTCGTAACATCTTGCGCTTAAAATTCCGATTGGGCTTGTTTGAAAATCCTTATGTTTCTACTCCACAATCAGTAAAATATTCACCAGAACATTTGGCTAAGGCAAAACAGGCTGTAGAACAGTCGGTTATTCTTTTGAAAAATACAAATCAGACATTGCCTTTAAATGCTGACGAAGTACATACTGTAGCTGTCGTTGGTCCTTTGGCTGATGCTCCTCATGATCAGATGGGAACTTGGGTGTTTGATGGAGAAAAAGCACATACGCAGACTCCTTTGGCTGCATTGCGTGCTGTATATGGCGATAAGGTGCGTATTATTTATGAACCGGCACTGGCATATAGCCGCGACAAACAGACAGCAGGATTGGCAAAAGCTGTCAATGCAGCTAAGCAAGCTGATGTAGTATTGGCTTTTGTAGGTGAAGAATCCATTTTATCAGGTGAGGCTCATTCTCTGGCCGATTTGAACTTGCAAGGTCTGCAATCGGAACTGATAGAAAAATTGTCACAGACAGGAAAACCTCTTGTTACTGTTGTTATGGCAGGCCGACCACTGACAATAGCTAAAGAAGTAGAAGAATCGGATGCTGTACTTTATGCTTTCCATCCGGGTACAATGGGAGGACCTGCTTTGGCTGATATCTTGTTCGGAAAGGTGAATCCAAGCGGAAAAACACCTGTTACATTTCCTAAGATGGTAGGTCAGCTTCCAATGTATTATGCTCACAATAATACCGGACGACCGGCATTGGAGAAAGAAATGTTGCTTGATGAAATTCCGATGGAAGCAGGACAGACTTCAGTGGGATGCCGTTCTTTCTTCCTTGATGCAGGTTCTACACCATTATTCCCATTTGGATATGGTTTGTCATATACGACATTCAGTTATGATAATCTGAAGATTGTTTCGAACAAATTGACGGTCAGTGATACATTGAAAGTTTCTGTTGAATTGAAAAATACCGGACGTTATGAAGGTACAGAGGTTGTACAGTTATATGTGCAAGATAAAGTTGGCTCTGTAACCAGACCGGTGAAAGAGTTGAAGCGCTTCCAGCGTGTCAATTTACAGCCAGGTGAATCTAAGCAGGTTATGTTTGCTTTGCCAGTATCAGAATTGGCTTTTTGGAATATAGATATGAAGAAGGTAGTTGAACCGGGCGACTTTAAATTGTGGGTAGCTTCCGATAGTCAGGGAGGCTTGACAACTGAGTTTAATGTCGCAGAATAAATATAGGAGTTTTTTTATGATAAAACAGATTATAGCACTCACTTTGGCCGGATGCTTATTTTCTTGCCAGCAATCTCAAAAGGAAGTTGAAAATCAACTGGATGAGAATAAATTTGTACATATTGAAGGTGCCTGTCTGATAGAACCGGATGGAGATACTTTACACATAAAAGGTACTAATTTGGGAAACTGGTTAAATCCTGAAGGATATATGTTTGGTTTCACTAATACCAATTCTGCCAGAATGATTAACCAGATGTTTTGTGAACTGGTAGGACCTGATTTTACGGCCGATTTTTGGAAGCAGTTTAAAGACAATTATATAACTCGTCGTGATATAGAGTTTATTGCCGGTTTGGGAGCAAATACAATCCGCCTTCCGTTCCATTACAAGCTATTTACTGATGAAGATTATATGGGACTGACAGCGAAACAAGATGGATTTGCACGTGTTGACAGTGTTGTTAACTGGTGTAGAGATAATAAATTGTATTTGATTTTGGATATGCACGATGCTCCGGGCGGACAGACTGGCGACAATATTGACGATAGTTATGGTTATCCCTGGTTATTCGAAAGCGAACGTAGCCAGCAGTTATTCTGTGATATCTGGAGAAACATAGCTGAAAGGTATAAAAATGAACCTGTAATATTAGGTTATGAACTGATAAATGAGCCGATTGCTCCGTATTTCGATAACATGGAGGAGTTGAATGGTAAATTGGAAGCTTTGCATAAGCGTGCTGTCAAGGCAATACGTGAAGTCGATACCAACCATATCATATTATTGGGAGGTTCTCAATGGAATGGTAACTTTAAGCCGTTTAAGGATGCCAAATATGATGATAAGCTGATGTATACCTGTCATCGTTATGGCGGAGCTCCTACGAAAGAAGCAATTCAGGAATTCATAGCTTTTCGTGATAGTGTAAATTTACCTATGTATATGGGAGAGATAGGACATAATACTTCAGAATGGCAGTCATCTTTTTGCAAAGTCATGGAAGAAAATAATATAGGATGGACATTCTGGCCTTATAAGAAAAAAGATGACTCGTGTATAATGGGAATCCAGATGCCTGATAACTGGAATCATATTGTTGCCTTTTCTGAATCTCCCAGAGGCAGCTATGCCGAAATTCGTAAGGCACGTCCTGATCAGCAGATGGTACGGAAAGCGATGAATGATTTCATTCAGAATTGTAAGAAAGAAAATTGCATACCTCAAAAGGAATATATTCACTCGTTAGGTTTTAGTTTTCAATAGTTGAAATAGTTCTTGAAATATCATAAAACATTTAATATCATGAAAAAACAAATATTGTTAGGTGCGTTGGCGTTTGTTCTGTTTGCCTCTGTTTCGGCGCAGTCTGTCGATACACCTGTTTATTTAGATGATACAAAGCCTGTTGAGTTACGTGTTGAAGATGCCTTGTCCAGAATGACACTGGAAGAGAAAATTGCTATGATTCATGCTCAGTCTAAGTTCTGTTCTCCCGGTGTTTCCCGCTTGGGTATTCCTGAGATCTGGTGTACTGACGGACCTCATGGTATTCGTCCGGAGGTTTTGTGGGACGAATGGGATCAGGCCGGATGGACAAACGATTCATGTGTTGCATTTCCGGCATTAACATGTCTGGCTGCGACCTGGAATCCTGACATGGCTTTGTTGTATGGCAAGAGTATCGGTGAAGAGGCTCGCTATCGAAATAAAACTATTTTATTAGGACCGGGCGTAAATATTTATCGTACACCCTTGAATGGACGTAACTTTGAATATATGGGAGAAGATCCTTATCTGAGCAGCAAGATGGTGGTTCCTTATGTACAAGGGGTTCAAAGTAATGGCGTTGCTGCCTGTGTAAAGCATTATGCTCTGAATAATCATGAAGTCAATCGCCATACAACCAATGTGATTGTCGATGACAGAGCTTTGTATGAGATTTATCTGCCTGCCTTTAAAGCTGCGGTGCAAGAAGGTCATGCATGGAGTATCATGGGAGCATATAATCTTTATAAAGACCAGCATTGCTGCCATAATCAATATCTTCTGAATGATATATTGAAAGGTGAATGGGGATTTGACGGAGTTGTTGTCAGCGACTGGGGTGGTACTCACGATACTGACGAGGCCATTACTAACGGTTTGGACTTAGAGTTCGGAAGTTGGACCAACGGACTGTCGAACGGAGCAAGTAATGCTTATGACAATTATTATCTGGCTAAAGCTTATCTGGATAAGATTAAATCGGGTGAATATACAACCAAAGAGCTGGATGAGAAAGTTCGTCGCATCCTTCGTCTTTCATTCCGTACGACAATGAACCGCAATCGTCCTTTCGGATCTATGGGAAGTCCTGAACATTTTGATGCGGCCCGTACCATTGCAGAAGAAGGTATCGTGTTGCTCCAGAATAAAGGAAATGTGCTTCCGATTGATTTGAATAAAGCTGCAAAAATTGCAGTAATTGGCGAGAATGCATTGAAGATGATGACCGTTGGCGGAGGTAGCTCTTCTTTGAAGGTAAAACATGAAATTTCACCGCTCGATGGCTTGAAAAGGAGAGTTGCCGGCAAGGCAGAAGTTCTTTTTGCAAGAGGATATGTCGGAGATGCCAGTGGCGAATACAACGGAGTTGTTACAGGACAGGATTTGTCAGATAACCGTTCGCCGGAAGAACTGATTGCTGAGGCTGTCAGCCTGGCAAAAGAATGCGATTATGTAATCTTCTTTGGTGGTTTAAATAAAAGTGCAGGACAGGATTGTGAAGATGCAGACCGTGCACAGCTGGGATTGCCCTACGGACAAGATCAGCTGATAGAAGCTTTGTCAAAAGTGAACAAAAACTTGATTGTCGTAAACATATCGGGTAATGCCGTTGCTATGCCTTGGGGGAAATCTGTGCCGTCTATTGTTCAGGCATGGTTTTTAGGCAGTGAAGCCGGAAGTGCCATAGCATCTGTCCTTTTGGGAGATGTCAATCCTTCAGGTAAACTTCCTTTTACCTTCCCTGTTTGTCTGGAAGATGTTGGAGCTCATAAATTGGGTGAATATCCTGGTGTAAAGAGAGAGAACGAGAATATCTGGGATGCGAAATACAATGAAGGTATTTTTGTGGGTTACCGTTGGCTCGATAAGGAAAATATTAAGCCTTTGTTTGCCTTTGGACATGGATTAAGTTATACTCAGTTTGAGTACGGCAAGGTTACGCTGGATTCTAAAGAAATGACTCAGGATGGAAAAATTGTGCTGACAGTCCCTGTTACCAATGTAGGCAAGAGAGAAGGAGCAGAAATCGTTCAGCTTTATATTTGTGATAAAAAAAGCTCACTTTCTCGTCCGGAAAAAGAATTAAAAGGTTTCTGTAAAGTCAAACTGGCTGCTGGAGAAACTAAAACAGTTTCTTTTACAATAGACAAATCGTCTTTGAGCTTTTTTGATGACAAGCAGCATAAATGGATTGCAGAACCTGGAAAATTCGAGGCTGTTATAGCTGCTTCTGCGGAAGATATAAAGTCGAAAACCGTATTTGAATTGAAATAAGTTTTTAGTTAATCTTTGCAGATAAATAACGTGAGTTCGATATAAAATCAAAAGATAGTAAGTTGCCCGTCATTGATAAAA